>TARA_R110002012_G_scaffold258598_10_pt1 | contig 202802 bp, 187 predicted proteins | sample TARA_R110002012 | Tara Oceans TARA_R110002012 (sample SAMEA4396515) | marine metagenome | biome: Westerlies Biome; feature: [DCM] deep chlorophyll maximum layer (ENVO:01000326); material: water (ENVO:00002006), including particulate matter (ENVO:01000060) such as... | depth 40 m
CGGGCGAGAGCGCATCGGCCTGCGCAACTGGGAGGTGGGGCTTGCCGACGAGATCGTCACATTCCCGGTCAATCCCGCCTATGCCTCGCTCAACATCGCCCAGGCCGTGCTGCTGATGTCTTATGAATGGATGAAGTCGGGGCTTTCGCATCCGCACGAGACGGCCTTTGACAGCCCCGACGTGGTGCCGGCGGAAAAGGCCGATCTGCATGGCCTATTCGCCCAGATCGAGGAAGGGCTCGAGGCGCGGGGCTATTTCCGCTCCGAGACCAAGAAGATGAAGGCGGTCGACAATTTGCGCGCCGTGTTGACCCGTCCGGGCTTTTCGACCGATGAAATCGCCGTGTTGCGCGGTCTTTTCGCCTCATTTGACAAGTTTAGTCGGTCCGGACAGCGCAGGCCTTCCGACCCCTCGGAGGGGAACCGGGGCACGGGAGACGGGGAATGAGCGAACAGCCGGTTCTGGTGTTTGACAGCGGCATTGGGGGCCTGAGCGTTTTGCGCGAGGCGCGGGTGATCATGCCCGGGCGGCGCTTTGTCTATGTCGCCGATGATGCCGGCTTTCCCTATGGCGCCTGGGAAGAGGGCGCGCTCAACGATCGCATTGTCGCGCTGTTTGGCGGCCTGATCGAGACATTCAATCCGGCGCTGGCGCTGATTGCCTGCAACACCGCCTCGACCATCGTGATGCCGGCCTTGCGTGCGGCCTTTCCCGATCTGCCGTTCGTCGGCACGGTGCCGGCGATCAAGCCGGCGGCCGAGCGGACAAAATCCGGTCTGGTCTCGGTGCTGGCGACGCCTGGCACGGTGAAGCGGCAATATACCCGGGACCTGATCCGCGATTATGCCGACAAGGTGCATGTGCGGCTGGTAGGATCGGAAAACCTTGCGGCACTCGCCGAAACATATATGCGGAAAGGCTTTGTCGACGAGGCGGCGGTGAAGGCGGAGATCGATCCGTGTTTTGTCAGCCACGACGGACGGCAGACCGACATCGTGGTGCTGGCCTGCACGCATTTTCCGTTTCTCGTCAACCGCATGCGCAAGATGGCGCCGTGGCCGGTGGACTGGATCGACCCGGCCGAGGCAATCGCGCGCCGTGCGCTTGCGATCGTCGACACCTTGCCCGGCGGCGAGGCGCTGCCCGATGCGCGCGACAGGGTGGTGTTCACCTCGGGCAATCCGGATTACAGCGCGCAGCGGCTGATGCACGGCTTCGGGCTGACGGCAGGGTGAAGCTTCGCGCTACATCCTGCTGCCAAGCGCTTGTGACGGAATGCCAAACAGCGTGTGAAAATCGATTTCGCCCTTGGGCGTGATGATCAGCGAACGGCTGTTATTGCCGGGACGCACCCAGTTGCATTCGATGGACCTCTTGAGCAGCGAAGCGCCGAGCCTGCCGCCCAGGTGCATGCGGCGTTCGCTCCAGTCGAGACAAGTGCGGCAAAGCGGTCGGGTGGATTTTGCCGCAGGTTCCACATCAAGCCCGATATCAAAGAAAAATCGCTGGCCCTCATCGGTGATCAGCCCTGAGCGGTCCTCAATGACGAGCATGTGACGTGATGTCAGCGCATCGGTGATGGCGACCGCCAGCCGGCCGGCCATGTGATCGTAACAGGTGCGGGCCTGGCGCATCGCTGCATCTTTCGGCCCGGTTGGGCGGAGAGGTTTCGGGCCGCTGGCAGCAAGCGTCGTGAGGCCTTCCAGCGTTTCGGCAACGGCAGGGGAGGCCAACCGGTAATAGCGGTGGCGCCCCTGTTTTTCGAGAGTAATCAGCTGGCCATCGAGCAATTTGGCCAGGTGCCCGCTGGCTGTGGGGGCGCTGACGCCGGCATGATAGCCAAGTTCGGTAGCCGTCAGTGCTTTGCCGCTCATCAGCGCAAACAGGATGTTGGTGCGCGCCGGATCGCCCATCAGCGCGGCGACGGCGGAAATCGTGTTGGCGTTTGCCGGGGCGGTGACGGTCTCAGTGCTCATGCGCCAAGTGTAGCGGCAGACCGGGATCAGGTCACCAGCCAATGCTTCGGTCACGGCCGAAGCATTGCGGCCACAGGGCGTGCGAAAACGAGGCTCATCCCAACAGGAGGCCATCATGAGCAATCCATCCATCACCGGCAATGTGTCCCTGGACAAGCAAACCCGCATCAGCGGCGGACCGGAAACGGCACGAGCGGAGCGATTCATTGCACGGCTTGCAGCGCAATGCTGGCGGGCCTATTGCCGCTGGGATGACCGGTTGCGGCAGCGCCGTCATCTGGCGGCACTTGACGCGAGGTTGCTGGCCGATATCGGTGTGACCCGAATCCAGGCGCGGCGCGAGGCCAGCCGCTGGTTTTTTTCGTGACCCCGGCGCAGGGCGGGTGGGCGAATTCCTGTGTATTTCTGCGTTGGCCGCCTGCAGGCGCGGAGAAATCTGATAAACGGTGCTTTGGCGAATTCACCAGAGACTCAAGCCGGGTCACGCGTCAGGTTTACGGAGTAAGGGTACTTTGCAGGTCGGAATTGACATGGGAAGCTTGTCTGGCGGACAGCCGGCCACGCTTGACATCGAGGAACTGCTGGCAACCCGTCTTCTCGTGCAGGGCAATTCCGGGTCCGGCAAGTCGCATCTGCTCAGGCGTCTGCTGGAGCAATCGGCGCAATGGGTGCAACAGGTGATCATCGACCCGGAGGGTGATTTCGTCACGCTTTCGGAGAAATACGGCCACCTGGTTGTCGAGGGCGAGCGCAGCGAAGGCGAGCTTGCTGGCATCGCCAGCCGGATCCGGCGGCACCGGGTGTCCTGCGTGCTGTCGCTGGAAGGGCTCGACGTCGAGCAGCAGATGCGCGCGGCAGCGGTGTTTTTGAACGCCATGTTCGATGCCGATCACGAGTTCTGGTATCCGGTGCTGGTGGTGGTCGACGAGGCGCAGATGTTCGCGCCGGCCGTCGGCGGCGATGTCTCCGAGGACGCGCGCAAGATGTCGCTGGGCGCGATGACCAACCTGATGTGCCGCGGTCGCAAGCGCGGACTTGCGGGCGTGATCGCCACGCAGCGACTGGCGAAGCTTGCCAAGAACGTGGCGGCGGAAGCCTCGAATTTTCTGATGGGCCGGACATTTCTCGACATAGACATGGCCCGCGCGGCGGATCTGTTGGGTATGGACCGGCGTCAGGCAGAAATGTTCCGCGATCTGCAGCGCGGCAATTTTGTCGGTCTCGGGCCTGCCCTGGCCCGCCGCCCATTGCCGATTGCCATTGGCGCGGTGGAGACCCAGGCGCGGTCTTCCAGCCCGAAGCTGATGCCGATGCCCGAAACCGTCGAAGATGTCGAAGATCTGATCTTCACCCCGGACCCGGAAGAGCTGACCCGTCAGCTGGCCCCGCGCCGGGCGCGCCCGGCACCGCGGCCCACCACCGATATTCTGGCGGAATTGTCGCGCGCCACGCCGCTCAGCGACCAGCCGATTTCGCGCGCCGGTGGCGAGGGGGCTCAGCCGGCGATGGGAGCGGAAGAACGCGAGGAACGGGTTTCCGCGGTGCTTGCTGAAATTCTGGCCGATCCGGAATCCGGCTACCGGACGGATTCCGCGCTGTATCAGGATTTCCTGGTGCGGCTGAGGATGCGCCGGGTCTCCGGCTCGCCAATGCCGCTGGCTGAATTCCGCCGCCGTGTCGCCATCGCCCGATCCGGCGTGGATGCCGAGACTGCCGCAAGCGAAGCCTGGGCGACGGCGCTGAGATTGTCGGCGATGGTTTCGGAGGATCTGCAGGGCGTGTTCCTGATGCTCGCCACTGCGGCGATCCGGGGCGAGCCATGCCCCTCCGACGCCCGCATCGCGCGCGCCTACGGTACCCATTCGGCGCGTCGGGCGCGGCGGCTCTTGGGCTATTTCGAAGAGCAGGAACTGATCATCGTTCATGCCGACCTGTCGGGCAAACGCATTGTCGGCATTCCCGAATTGCAGGCGGAAACCGCACCGGGAGCCGCGGATGCGCCGGACGAGGATGCCGGGAGCGCGGAAGCGGCGGAGTAAGCCCGAGGCTTTCTCGATCAGCGCAGGCTGCGTGCGCGGCCGATGAAGAGCCACGCCATCGCAGCGACAATGCAAAACGAAACAAGGCCCAGATAGCGCTCGTAAACGCCGTCTATTGCGGTCGGCAGGAAAAAGAACACCGGAGCGGACAGGGACCACACAACCGACAGGGCAACAAGAAGGCGGCCAAGATTGCGGTTGATGCGTTTTGCACCTTTCGACATGGCCCAAGGCAACGCTGCAACCAGCAGGCCAAGCGCGTAGACGAGATAAATGTGAATAACCCATCCGTCCTGGTCATTGTCGCCATATTCGTTGCGCGCGCCGACGAGAAACACGATCAGCCCGAGCACGGCGAAACCGACTGATCCCAGGCTCCAGCGCAATCCGCCCAGGTGATCGTGGGCGGCCAGCAAGGCAATCGAGATCAGCGACCCGGAAAAGGCATAGATGCCGATATCGACGATGAACTCATATTTCCCGGCTGCAAGGTCGCTGATCGTATCGGCGATCCAGTCGTGATCGGGGACCGCGAAGTCTGCAATCAGGATCGAGAGACCGAAAATGACACAGCCAGCGATCGCATAGGTGGCCAGGGCCATCATGAAAGAGGGCCTATGACTGGTCTGCGGCAGCGCTGGTTCATTGGGCATAGGCCAACTCCCTGATCACAGAGGCTCCAACGCCGGTCCTAGACCAATCGTTCCTCAAGGCATCAACGCGCAAAACCGCAACTTGGCTCACGAAACCGTGAAGAGGGTTTGCCGGGCAGCCCTCCGTGGAAGCCTTGGGATCGCCCCAAACCACGCTATACTCGTGCAGGAGCCATGATCAGGCCGCCTTGCCGGCCGTCAAACAATCGCCCGACAGGACAAGACACCCGACAGGACAAGTCAGATGACCAAAGCTCTCACGACCCGCCGTACATTCCTTGCTGCGACCGGCGCACTCGTTGCGGCGGGGACGGCTGGCCTCATTGTGCCTGCGCGCGCGCAAGGCGTTGCGCCGACCCCCTCGATGCGGGGCGGGGCCAACAATTATCTTCCCGGCGCGCCGATCGTGGAGCGGATCGGTGGAGGCGGGTTCTGGATGACGGGCACCGTGCGCCGGGCCGGTGATGGCGCACCGCTGAGCGGCCAGCGGATCCAGATCTGGGCGCACACGACCGAAGGCAACGAGCGTGATCCCTGGAGCCACGGCGCCACGCTGACGGACGCCAATGGCGAATTCCGGCTCGAGATGCCGCAGATCGTGCCCACTTTCGGCCAGCCGCACGGCCACCTTGCCTATGACAGCGATGGTTTCAAGACCGTGTTTCTGAGGCCGGTAATGGCCAGTGCAAGTGACACCAGCCTTTCCGCGGATTTCGTGCTCGAACCGGCCTGACCACGGTGGACAGCGCAGGAACAGGCCGCCTACGCCGGACGATCGTCTGGGCGGCGCTAGTGATTGCCGTTGCCGTGCCGGTCGCTGCCGCGGCAATGAGCCCGCTGCTGGCGTGGCGTGATCCAGTCTATATTGCGGCAGGCTTTGCCGGGGTGGTTGCGATGGCGCTGTTGCTGTTTCAGCCGCTGCTGGCGGCGGGTTGGCTGCCGGGCTTGTCCGGGCCGCGCGGCCGGCGGGTGCATCGATGGATTGGAAGCGCGCTGGTGCTTGCGGTGATCGTCCACGTTGTCGGTCTCTGGGTGACCAGCCCGCCCGACGTTATCGACGCATTGCTGTTCGCCTCGCCGACGCCGTTCTCCGCCTGGGGCGTGATCGCCATGTGGGCCCTATTTGCCTCAGCGCTGCTGGCCGGACTGCGCCGACGGCTACGGCCGCGCCACTGGCGCCGCGCTCACACGCTTCTGGCCGCCGTGATCGTGGTGGGCAGCGTTGTGCATGCGATGCTGATCGAGGGCACGATGGAGACTTTCTCCAAGGCTGCGCTGTGCGCACTGGTCGTGGCCGCCACTTTGATGGCGTTCGCCAGGTTGCGGGTCTGGGCGGCGCGGACACGGTGAGTTGCACTTTCGGTTGAGTACGCCGCTGAAGCCTGAGACTGGTGCGGAATTTGCGCCCGCACCAGGGGGCTGGAATCAGGCCCGTTCCTCCCAGACCTTGGCCAGCTCGACAATTGTTTCCACCGACTTCTCCATGTCCTGAACGCTGATCCATTCCAGCGGCGAGTGGTAGGAGTGGCCGCCGGTGTAGATGTTGGGGCAGGGCAGGCCCATGAAGGACAGGCGCGAGCCGTCGGTGCCGCCGCGGATGGCGTTGGTCACGGGCTCGAGGCCGACGCGGCGCACGGCTTCGGTCAGATTGGCCATGATTTCCGGGTGGCGGTCGAGCACCTCCTTCATGTTGCGGTATTGCTCGGTGACGGTGAATGTCATGGTCGAGCCGGGATAGTCCTTCATGACATCTTCGGCGATGGTCTTGAGCAGGGCTTCCTTTTCGGTCAGGCCCTCATTGACGAAATCACGGATGATGAAGGTGAGCCTGGCCGCGTCCATCGAGCCGCTGATGTCGGTGGGATGAATGAAGCCGGTCCGGCCATCGGTGGTCTCGGGCGCGAGATGCTTGGGCAGCCTGGCGACGATGTCAGCGGCGATCTTGATGGCGTTTTCCATCACGCCCTTCGAGGTACCCGGGTGCTGGGCGACGCCTGAAATCTCGATCTCGACGCCATCGGCCGAGAAGGTCTCGTCGTCGATCTCGCCGATGGTGCTGCCATCGAGCGTATAGCCGAAAGCGGCGCCGAGCTTGGCGATATCGACCTTGTCGGCGCCGCGGCCGATTTCCTCGTCGGTGGTGAAAAGGATCCGGATGGCGCCGTGCCGGATCTCCGGATTGGCGATCAGCGTGGCGGCGGCGGTCATGATCTCGGCGATGCCGGCCTTGTCGTCGGCGCCGAGCAGGGTGGTGCCATCGGTGGTGACGATGTCGTGGCCGATCTGGTGCTTGAGCTCTGGATGCTCGCTGACCCTGATCACGCGGCTGGTGTCGCCGGTCAGCTGGATGTCGCCGCCCTGGTAGTTGCGCACGACATTCGGCTTGACGTTGGTGCCGGTGAAATCGGGTGCCGTGTCCATGTGCGAGCAGAAGCAGATGACGGGGACGTCCTTGTCGGTGTTGGCGGCAAGTGTCGCGTAGATATTGCCGTGCTCATCCATGTGGGCGTCCTTGAGGCCCAGCGCCAACAATTCATCCACCAGCACGCGGCCCAGATCCTTCTGCTTCTCGGTGGAGGGCTGGGCTTTCGATTCGGGATCGGACTGGGTGTCGATGACGACATAGCGGAGCAGGCGGTCGAGAACTGTGTCGGTCATGCAAAGGTCCTTCTGGCGGTCTGGCCTAGCTATAGCTGGCCATGCGATGTACTGAAACTCGAAAGGTGTGAGGTGCGCCTGGATCGTGGTGACCGGCGCGAATCTTCCTGAGGGTATTGGGATGTATGACTGGATAAAAGCGCTGCATGTGGTCTTTGTTCTCCTGTTTGCAGGCGGGCTGGTGGCATTGCTGGTTGCCAGCATGGCGCTCGGCAAGCGAGACCCGGTGGCAGAGGATCAAAGCAGCAAGCTCAGAGCCACGGTGCGCAAATGGGACATGTGGGTCTCGCAGCCGGCACTGGGCGGGGTCTGGGTGTTCGGGTTGTGGGCGGCGTTCAGTGGCGGATGGTTCACCGAGCCCTGGCTGCAGATCAAGCTTGTCTTCGTGCTGATCCTGTCGGGCCTGCACGGCAATCTGGCCGGCCGGCTGAGACGGCTGGACCTGACCGCGACGCAGGCAAGGAGCATTGTTCCTTCGCCAATCGTGACGGCAACCATTCTGGTTTCCTTCGCGGTGATTGCCGTGATGGCGGTGGTGAAGCCATTTTGAGGGCAGTTATGCCCATCAGCGTTGACACCTTGAATGGGATGCTCTAGAGACCCGGCCAGCGCGAGGGTTCATGCCCTCGCGTTTTCTTACGTGTCCCGTGGACGGTTTATCACAATGCGTGCGTGAACCGTTCTGTCAGGTCTCAAAAACAGGGGCCAGAGGAGGGCGCGTTTCCTTTATCCGGTTCGCTTCGAGCCAGATCAACCTTTTGAAAGGAAATGCGATGAGCAAGCGCGAATCGTCCAAGTACAAACTCGATCGCCGTATGGGCGAAAACATCTGGGGCCGTCCGAAGTCCCCGGTCAACCGTCGCGAATATGGCCCGGGCCAGCACGGTCAGCGCCGCAAGAGCAAGCTTTCCGACTTCGGCGTGCAGCTGCGCGCCAAGCAGAAGCTCAAGGGCTACTATGGCGACATTTCGGAAAAGCAGTTCCGCAAGATCTACGACGAAGCCAACCGGATGAAGGGCGATACGCCTGAAAACCTGATCGGCCTGCTCGAGCAGCGTCTCGACGCCATCGTCTACCGCGCCAAGTTCGTTGCCACGATCTTTGCCGCCCGCCAGTTCGTCAACCACGGCCACGTCACCGTCAATGGCAAGCGCGTCAACATCGGTTCTTACCGTTGTAAGCCGGGCGATGTTGTTGCGGTCAAGGAAAAGTCCAAGCAGCTCGCCTTCGTCATGGAAGCGACGCAGCTGGCCGAGCGCGACGTTCCTGAATATATCGAAGCCGATCACAACAAGATGGCTGCGACCTTCGTGCGCATTCCGACCCTGGCCGACGTTCCTTACGCTGTCGTGATGGAACCGAACCTGGTTGTCGAATTCTATTCGCGCTGATCCCTTTTCGGATCATGTCAGATCAAGGCCGTCCTTCGGGGCGGCCTTTTTGTATGCAAAGGTATGAAGGCCGAGCTCCGGAGATTGCCGATGACTGATCTGCAACAGGTTCTAGACGAGATTGCCGCCGAGGCCGCCAGTGACGAAGACCGCGGCATCGTTGCGCAATATATTCCCGAACTCGCCAAGGTCGACGCCAAGCAGTTCGGCATTGCCGTGACCCTGCCGGACGGAACCATACTGTCGGCAGGAGATGCCGCGACCGGGTTTTCCATCCAGAGCGTGTCGAAAGTATTCACCCTGGCGCTGGCGCTCGGCAAACTCGGCGATTCGGTCTGGAGCAGCGTCGGGCGCGAGCCGTCGGGCAACCCGTTCAACTCGATCGTCCAGCTGGAGCAGGAAAAGGGTCGGCCGCGCAACCCGTTCATCAACGCCGGCGCCATTGCCGTGGTCGACCTGATTATGGCCGGGCATCAGCCGAAGGAAGCAATCGGCGAGGTCATCCAGTTCATCCGCCATCTGGCCGATGATGATTCCATCCTGATCGACGAGCACGTGGCGCGCTCGGAAACAGCGCATGGCGACCGCAACGCGTCGCTGGCGCATTTCATGCGCTCGTTCGGCAATATCGACCATCCGGTCGACCATGTTCTCGGCGTCTATTTCCACCAGTGCGCGCTGGTGATGAACTGCCGGCAGCTGTCGCGCGCGGGGCTGTTTCTGGCAAGCCAGGGGCGGGACCCGGTGACGGGTGCGCAAGTCGTCTCGGAACAGCGCGCACGCCGCATCAACGCCATCATGCTGACCTGCGGCCATTACGACGGATCCGGCGAATTCGCCTTTCGCGTCGGCCTGCCGGGCAAGAGCGGTGTGGGCGGCGGCATCCTGGCCATCGCGCCCGGCAAGGCCTCGATCGCGGTGTGGTCGCCGGGGCTCGACAGGGTCGGCAATTCCAAGCTTGGAACGGCGGCGCTCGAACAATTGGCCCGGCGGATGGATTGGTCGGTGTTCGGGGCTTGACTGTTTCCGGCAAAGCCATCATCCCCGGAGCCATGAGTGATGTAATCGACAGTGTGGACACGGCGGAACCTGTAACTGGAGCGGGGCCGTCGCTTTATGCCGATGCGCCATCGAGCGTGTCGTTCAACAAGCTGCGCAAACGGCTGATCCGCAATGTGCGGCAGGCGATCGACGATTTTTCCATGATCCCGGAGGCGGACAAGGGCGGAAAACGGCCGCGCTGGCTGGTGGCGCTTTCGGGCGGCAAGGATTCCTACGGGTTGCTGGCGCTGCTGATGGATCTCAAATGGCGCGGCATGCTGCCGGTCGATCTGGTTGCCTGCAATCTTGACCAGGGGCAGCCGAATTTTCCCAAGCATATCTTGCCCGATTACCTCACGGCGCATGGGGTGCCGCACCGGATCGAGTATCGCGACACCTATTCGGTGGTGACCTCGAAGGTGCCGGAAGGGGCCACCTATTGCGCGCTGTGCTCGCGTCTGAGGCGCGGCAATCTCTACCGGATCGCGCGGGAAGAGGGCTGCGAGGCGCTGGTGCTCGGGCATCACCGCGACGACATTCTGGAGACCTTCTTCCTCAATTTCTTCCACGGCGGGCGACTGGAAGCGATGCCGCCGAAGCTCTTGAATGATGATGGCGACGTGATGGTTCTCAGGCCGATGGCCTATTGCGCCGAGGAAGACCTTGCGCGCTTTGCCGAGGCTATGGCGTTTCCGATCATCCCCTGCGACCTGTGCGGTTCGCAGGACGGGCTGCAACGCAACGCGATGAAACTGATGATCGGCGATATCGAGCGGCGCATGCCCGGCCGCAAGGATTCGATGATCCGGGCCTTGTCCAATACACGGCCGTCACATTTGCTTGATAGGACCCTGTTCGACTTCGCAGGACTTACCACTCAGCCGGGAAAGGCAGACAGATGAGCACTCTCACCGCGGCGGATATGGACTGGCTGGCAGCGCTGCTTCTGGACGTGGGAACGGCCGAGATCATGCCGCGGTTTCGCAATCTGGGCGACGGCGATGTGCAGCAGAAGACGTCTGCCGCGGATCTGGTCACAGAAGCCGACGTGAATGCCGAGCGGGTGATCACGGCTGCCTTGCTGGAGCGTTTTCCCAGCTCACTCGTCATCGGTGAAGAGGCCGTTGCGGATGATCCGAAGCTGCTCGACGGCTGGAGCCGGACCGAGAAGCTGGCCTTCGTGATCGATCCGATCGACGGCACCTTCAACTTTGCCTCGGGCGTGGCGGCTTTCGGGGTGATGCTGTCGGTGGTCAAGGACGGTGAAACCATTGCCGGCATCATCCACGATCCGGTCGGCAAGGACTGGATCATGGCGCAGAAGGGTGGCGGGGCGATCCTGCGGCGGCTTGACGGACGCGAAAGCGCGCTCAAGGTTGCCGAACCGACCGGTGCCGTCAACCGGATGATCGGATCGGCCTCGTGGCAATACATGCCGGAGCCTGAGCGCAGCACCATCGCGCGCAATCAGGGCCAGTGCCTTGGCAGCGTCGCCTATCGTTGCGCGGCACAGGAATACCGCCTGCTGTGCGGCGGCCACATCCACTTCGCGCTCTACAACAAGCTGATGCCATGGGACCATCTGGCCGGCGCGCTGATCACCGAGGAAGCCGGCGGCCATGTCCGCCGCTTTGACGGCAGTGTCTATCGCCCGGAGCATGTTGACGGCGGTGTGCTGGCGGCAACGGATCCCGACAGCTGGGCAATGGTGCGCGAAGCGCTGTGGCGCGCCTGAGGCCGGTCTCGTTCTAGACCGGGTCCTGGGTGCCGACGCCAAACAGGCGCCCCTTTTCGGCGATCAGCACCATCAGCAGCGACAGCGCCGAAACCACTGCGTAACCGGCGGTGAGCGCGAAAATGGTGCCGTCATAGGCCTGGCCGATGATTGCGCCAACAATTCCGCCGATCACTGTCTGGGTGAAACCCAGTGTTGAAGAGGCAGTCCCGGCGATAGCGCCGAGCGGCTCCATGGCGATGGAGTTGAAGTTGGAACCAACAAAGCCGAACAGTGGCATCATCAGCATGGATATTGCGAAGAAGAGCCAGAACGGAACCGGGCCCATCAGCGTCAGCACGACCAGCAGCAGCGCAAAGCCGAAATAGCCGATCAGGGCGCCGTGGGACAATCGGCGCTGGCCGAAGCGTCCGACCAGCCTTGAATTGAGGAATGCGGATCCGGCCATGATGACGGCGACGGCGGCGAAGGCGACCGGGAAATAGGCGCCGAGCTGGTAGATTTCGACATAGATCGGCTGCGCCAGATTGAGGAAGCCGAACAGCGAGCCGAAAAAGAAGCTGGTGGCCAGAGCATAAAACAGCGAGATCCGGTTCGACAGGACGATCGCGAAGGCCTGGGTGATGCTTTTTACCGTCAGGGGTCTGCGGTGTTCCTGTTTGAGGGTTTCGGGCAGGCGAAACATGGCCCAAGCGCCGATCAGAAGCGAGACAACGGCCATGAACAGGAAGATCAGGCGCCAGTCGCCGGCCAGGACCATCACCTGACCGATCATCGGTGCGAAGACCGGGACCACCATGAAGACCATCATGACCAGCGACATGGTTGCTGCCATGCGGCGGCCCGAATGGGTGTCGCGAACGACGGAAATGGCGATCACGCGCGTGGCCGCGGCGCCAATACCCTGCAGGAAACGCGAGATCAGCAGGAATTCGAAGCTCGGCGCCAGAGCGCCTGCGACCGCGCAGACGGCATAGAGCGCGACACCGAAAAACAGCGGCGCCCGGCGGCCGAAACGGTCGGAAACCGGACCGAAGAACAGCTGCGCCAGGCCGAAGCCGATAATATAGGACAGGAGAACATACTGGATCAGCTTGGCATCGGTGATGTCGAAACTGCTGGCGATATCCGGAAAGGCCGGCAGCATGATATCGATGGCGACAGCATTGAGCGCCATCATCGAAGCAATGATGGCGATGAACTGAGAACGGCCAATGCCGCCGACAAGCTCGGTTTGGCTGGCTGTGGCAGCCGTTGGTCCATTCATCAGATTGACTGTCCTATCGGGACCGGACTGCGCGAAGGCGTTCGGTTGATTGCGAAGCTGACCCTGCAAAATGCACGTGATGCACCGCGCGGACTTTTCCAGGTTCCGAGGTCAGAAGGCAGGCCGGTTCTGGCTGCTGCCGATTTCGTTCTTAAACCCGGTAACGACATCGGGCAAGCCACGGTTATGGTGGCAAGGGACCGTGCGAAATGCCGTGTAACCGGCGCAATTATGGTGGAAATCCTGGGTTTTGGCGAGGGTAAGCGAACTTCAGCGGTTTTCACGAGCAGATCCATGCATAATTCTCATGATTTGATCACTTCACAATTGCGCGAGCAAGCGGGGGGGAGTGCTTCGTGAGGGACCTTTGACGGGGCCAATCGCCCGAGGCCAAATGGGGAGGAAATGACGCGTGGACAACAACACACCGGTTCGGCTTGCACTGATCGGGCTTGGCATGGCGACCAGGCCACATCTGGAGGCGTTGCGGGATCCGTCCTGTCTCGCCGAGCTGGCAGGAATTTACAACCGCACCCGTGACAAGGCCGAGGCCTCGGCTGCTCAGGAACGCTGCCGCGTTTTTGACAGTCTCGAGCAGATTGCCGGTGATCCCGGCGTGGACGCGGTGCTTGTTACCACGCCGCCGGACCAGCGGCTTGAAATCGTCGAGATGATGGCGCAAGCGGGCAAGCACATCCTGATGGAAAAGCCCGTCGAGCGCACGCTGTCCGCGGCTGAAAACCTCGTTGAAATCTGCGAACGCCATCAGGTGCAGCTGGGTATCGTGCTGCAGCACAGGTTTCGCGCCGGGGCGATGCGGCTCAAGGCTCTGGTTCAAGCCGGAGATCTGGGGGACATCGCGCTGGTGCGGGTCGAGGTGCCGTGGTGGCGCGATCAGGCCTACTACGACGAGCCGGGGCGGGGCACTTACGCGCGGGACGGGGGCGGAGTTCTGATCAGCCAGGCGATCCACGTGCTGGACCTGATGCTGAGCCTGACAGGACCTGCCGAGACGGTGCAGGCCTTTTCCGCCACGACGGCGCTGCACAGACTGGAAGCCGAGGATTTCGCATCGGCAGGGGTGCGCTTTGCGTCCGAGGCCGTGGGCTCGATCGTCGCGACGACGGCGACCTATCCCGGCGGCAGCGAGAGCATAGTGCTTGATGGCACGCTGGCGACGGCGACATTGCGTGGAGGAACCCTGGAGGTGGTCTGGCGTGACGGACGCACGGAGCAGGTCGGCGAACCGGCAGCCACCGGCGGCGGCGCTGATCCGATGGCGTTTCCTTGTGACTGGCACAAGGCCTTGATCGCCGATTTTGCAACAGCGATCCGGGAGCAGCGCGCCCCGCTGGTGACGGGCCGCGAGGCGTTGAAAGTACATGCGCTGATTGACGCCATGACAAGATCGGCGACAACCGCAACTGCGCAAGAGGTTGCGCCAGTTGCAATCCGATAGATCCGGGACTGCGGCAAGCCGCGGTGTCAGCGGCTCTGGTAGACGAGCGGAAAATCTGCCGGATCGGTCTCGACACCATCGCAGACAGTTTTCTCGCGGAATTCGAGCAGTCTGAACTCCACGGTCTCGCCCTCGGCCAGGCTCAGCTGGAACTTGTCGAACGAGCCGCAATCGCCGCCGCTGTCGAGCGAATAGGAGGTAACGGTGCCGGATGCCGGGTCGACCGTGGCATTCATCAGGCCGGCGTAATCGGGCAGGTTCATGCTCGGCGGCGCGGGAAACAGCAGCACGGTTGCGTGGTCGGGATGATAGGTCCAACTGACGGCAAACACGCTCGACCCGTGGGTGGCGTAGAGATTGCAGGGAACCTGCCACAGCGTCATCTCGTCGGAGATCGCGTAAGCGGTGGAATAGCCTGCGGTCGTTTCCGGCTCGCATTCGGCCGCATCTGTGGCGATGGCGCGCAAGACCGGCGCCGGAACGTCAGCGAGGCTGTCAAAGCCGACCGGCGCGCCAAGCCTGATGGCGTCGTCGGAACCGGCGGCAGAGCTGCTTGCCTCAACGGACACGCCCGGGCAGCCGTTCAATCCCTTGACCCGTATCGCAAACGGGAACCTGTCATCCTGCACGAAGGTCAGGCGCGCATCGGCTATCTCGATGCCCTGATCGGTGCGGGCCTGCTCGAAGATCTCCATCATCACGGTAAGATCATTGTCCAAATCCCGGTAGAGCCGGAACGGCTCGAGCATGCCGGTGTCGGCCGCGCCGATGTCACGTTGGGAGACCTCGATGACATCGTCACCGATCTTGACCCAGGCCGGCAGGGCCTCGCCATCCGGAATTGGCGCGAAGAAGACATAGGCATAGCGATCTTCGGTCGGATTGCGGTTCTTCTGCCAAAGGCCAAAGCGGCAGCCGTCCCAGCCCTGGATGACGTTTTCGCCGAAGAGCTTGAGATCGATCTTGTTGGCATCGTCCGCTGCGGCGTGAATCGGCAGAAGCACGGCGACAAGAGCCAGCAGGCCACACAGGGTTTTCAGGGACATTGTGGTGGTCTTTCCTACTGATTGGCTTCTTCGCGGGCGGCGCGGACCGGGTCGATGACGCGCCAGCCGAAGCTGAGGAATGGCTGGGCGGCTTCAGCGAGTTCAGTCAGGTCATCAAGCAGGGCCGTGCCATGCAGTCTCTGCTCGGCAAAACGGCGCGACAGGGTCAGGTGCCTGAACCGTAGCAGGTCCCGCAGGTCGGGGTCCGTGACAGCCTCAAACCCGCGCGGGGTGCGCTTGAGGCTGTTATCGCGATCAAAGGCAAAGCCGAGATCTTGGAGCGGTTTCAGCGCTGCATGGAACTGGGCCTTGCGCGCGATGATGGCCTCGCGGAAGGCGCGCAGCTCATCGGATTCCATCGCATAGAACCCGACCGAGAGATAACACTCGTCCGGCGAGACGTGAAAATAGAGCAGCCCCTGATCCTTCTTCGTGCCGGAACGGGTGATCACTGCGCTGACATGGGTGTTGTAGGGATGCTTTGCCTTGGCAAACCGGACGTCGCGATTGATCCGGAAGGTCGAGGTCTTGCGATTGCAGGTGAGCGGGATCTTCTTCGCCGCGAGGCGTTCAGCCAGAGCGCCGATCAGTCGTCCGCGCGGCTCGTTGAGGTGTTCCTCGAAGATGGCCTTGTTGTCATGAAACCATTCCCGGTTCTGGTGAAAGCCCAAAGCCTTGAGAAAGGGCAGGGCCTTGTCACCGAAGCCGGAATAGGCAGTTTCACTCATTGTGCGGCGTCCTGCGCCTCGGTGTAGCCGGTCAATTCGCCGTTGATGACGTAGCTGAGAATGGCGACAACCTGGTCCGGCGTCTTGGCAACGGCCAGGGCCGCGGCGTCGACTTCCTTGAGCGCGTGGGCGTGTTCGTCCTGGTGCAGGATGATCAGCGGCTTGCCGAGGGCTGCGGCGAAGCCTGCGTCAAAGGCCGCGTTCCACTGCTTGTACTTCTCGCCGAAGCGGACGACGACAATGTCCGCCTTTTCAATCAGCGTGCGGGTGCGGATGGCGTTGATCTGGGCACCCTTGTGGTCGTGCCAGAACTTGTTCGGTTCGGCGCCAAGGATGGCGACGCCGACATCGTCGGAGGCTTCGTGATGGGTCACGGGCGCGTTGAACCTGACGGGCAGGCCTGCCTGTGTTGCGCCGGCTGCGATCTGATCGCGCCAGTCGGTGTGAATTTCGCCCGAGAGATAGATGGTCCAGGTCATGCTTGCGTCTCCAGTCGTCTTGGTCTGGTCAGGTTCAGGATAGTCGGGTCTTGCAGGCCCCTGAAACGAAAAGAGGCGGAAAATCCGCCTCTTGCCGTGTCATTGTTTGATCAGGTTCAGGCCGCTTTGACCGGAACGCCTGCGTCGGTCATGTGCTGCTGCAGCTCGCTTGACTGGAACATCTCGCGGATGATGTCGCAACCGCCGATGAACTCGCCCTTGACGTAAAGCTGCGGGATTGTCGGCCAGTTGGAATATTCCTTGATGCCGTTGCGCAGGGAATCGTCTGCCAGAACGTTGACGCCCTTGTAGGGCACGCCAAGGTAATCGAGGATCTGGACGACCTGGCCCGAGAAACCGCACTGTGGAAACTGCGGTGTGCCCTTCATGAACAGCACCACGTCGTTGTTCTTCACTTCATTGTCGATGAAATCATTGATGCCGGACATCGTTGGATCCTTTCAGAGCGTGTGGCCACGATATTTGTTATCCCTCAGATAACGTGCCGGGCATGACAAGACAAGAAGGCGCGCTCTATAAGTGATCGGATGAGGATGCATCGCGCCGGTTATTTTGTCCTGATCGTGCTGGCTGTGGCCGGAGTGTGGTCGGCATGGAGCATGATGGCGCCTGACCCAACGCCCGTTCTACCCGCACGGCAGGCGCAAGATGAACCCGGGAGCATGATGATGGCGAGCAAGCCCGATATCTGCGAAGAGACGGTATTCGAGGGCGCACGTGCGGTGCTGTGCACGGTTGACCCAAACGCTCACGACATCAGGCTGGTCTATCGCGGGCCCGATGGCAAGGTGCTTGGCCGTGTCTCGAAGGCGGTGACAGCACTTGCGGCGGCTGGCCGGGTGCCGGTCCTGGCCATGAATGCCGGGATGTACCACGCCGACATTACGCCGGTGGGGCTCTATGTCGAGGACGGAACTGAACTCTCCCCGCTCAACCCGGATGACGGGTTCGGCAATTTCTTTCTCAAGCCCAATGGCGTGTTCTTTGTCAGCAAGGACGGCACCGCCGGGGTGATGGAGACGGAAGCCTACCGGGTGGCGGGGATCGCACCGGAATTTGCCACCCAATCGGGGCCGATGCTGCTGATCGACGGGGATATCCACCCGCGGTTCCTGCCGGACGGGACATCGAAATATATCCGCAACGGCGTCGGTGTCCGGGCCGATGGCAGCATCGTGCTGGCGATCACCCGCGACAAGGTGAGCCTCGGCTCCTTTGCGCGCCTGTTCCGGGATGTCGCGGCGTGCGAGAACGCGCTGTTCTTCGACGGCGCGGTCTCCAGTCTTGCCTGGGGTGTGCAGATGGAGATCGATGCAGGCGAACCGGCCGGGCCGATTGTCGCCGTGTTTGATAAGTTCGAGGACTGAGGCCGGCGGAGGCCCACCGGCTCTCAGGTGCCGTTATTCGGGGACGCTGGTCTGCAGCGCCAGGGCATGCAGGACGCCGCCCATATTGCCCTCGAGCGCATTGTAGACCATCTGGTGCTGCTGCACCCGGCTCTTGCCGCGGAAGCTCTCGGAGACGACTTCGGCCGCGTAGTGGTCGCCGTCACCGGCGAGGTCGCGGATGGTGACCTGAGCGTCAGGAATCCCGGTCTTGATGAGTTTTTCGATATCGCCAGCATTCATTGGCATGGGTAGGCTCCTGATTGGGTTATTCTGCGGCCAGCGCTTCGGGGACGTCCATGAAGGCAGGGAACCACGATTCATGGGTGGCGCGCAACGTGGATACGGGGATGGACATCAGGCCATCGATCTTCAGGCTGTCGCCGGACACGGTGCCGAGTTGGCGGAAGGGAATGCCCGCGCCTTCTGCGCTGGCCATGATGTAGTTGGCGAGATCCGAGGGCACGGTGATGACGTAGCGCGCCTGGTCTTCGCCAAACAGCAAGCCATGCGCCGGGCCGTTGCAGCCGGACAGATCGATGTCCATGCCGAGATCGGAGGCCATGACCATTTCTGCCAGGGTTGCCGCCAGACCGCCCGAGGAAATGTCGTGGCAGGAGGTCACTTGGCCGTTGCGGATCGCGGAGCGGACGAAGTCGCCATTGCGGCGTTCTTCCATCAGGTCAACGGATGGCGGGGCGCCTTCGGCCCGGCCAAGACAGTCGCGCATCCAGGCCGACTGGCCGAGATGGCTGCAATCGCCGCCGATCAGGATGACGGCGTCGCCGGTGCTTGCGCCGCCGATGCGGGCCATGTTGGACCAGTCCTCGATCAGGCCGACGCCGCCGATGGTCGGTGTCGGCAGGATGGCTTCGCCGTTGGTCTCGTTGTAGAGCGAGACATTGCCCGAGACGATGGGGAAATCGAGTGCCGTGCAGGCTTCGCCGATGCCCTGAATGGCCATTACAAGCTGGCCCATGATTTCAGGACGCTCGGGATTGCCGAAATTGAGGTTGTCGGTCGAGGCCAGCGGTTCTGCGCCGGTAGCGGTGAGGTTGCGCCAGCACTCGGCGACGGCCTGCTTGCCGCCCTCATAGGGGTTGGCCTCGACATAGCGCGGTGTCACGTCGGACGAGAAGGCCAGCGCCTTGGAGTCGTGGCCTTCGACGCGGACCACGCCGGCGTCACCGCCGGGGATCTGCAGCGAATTGCCCTGGATCAGCGTGTCATACTGCTCCCAGACCCAGCGTTTGGAGGCGTTGTTGGGTGAGCCGAGCAGATCGAGCAGGGCCTGGCCGTAGTCTTCCGGCTCCTCGACTTCGGCGATGTCGAGCGGCGACAAGCCGCCGAGCTCGCGCCATTCGCGGTCATATTCGGGGGCTTCGTCGCCCAGCTCCTTGATCGGCAGGTTGGCGACTTCCTCGCCCTGATGCAGGATGCGGAAACGCAGATCATCGGTGGTCTTGCCGACGATGGCGAAATCGAGGCCCCATTTGACGAAGATCGCCTTGGCTTCGGCTTCTTTCTCGGGCTCGAGCACCATGAGCATGCGCTCCTGGCTTTCCGACAGCATCATCTCGTAGGCGCTCATGTTCTCTTCGCGCACCGGCACCTGGTCGAGATTGAGCTCGATGCCGAGATCGCCCTTGGCGCCCATCTCGACCGCCGAACAGGTGAGGCCGGCAGCGCCCATGTCCTGAATGGCAATGACCGCGCCGGTCTGCATCAGCTCGAGACAGGCCTCAAGAAGACATTTTTCGGTGAACGGATCGCCGACCTGGACGGTGGGGCGCTTTTCCTCGATGGATTCGTCGAATTCGGCGGAGGCCATGGTGGCGCCGCCGACACCGTCGCGGCCGGTCTTCGCGCCGAGATAGACGACCGGCAGGCCGACGCCCTTGGCCTCGGACAGGAAGATTGCGTCGGTCTTGGCGATTCCGGCCGCAAACGCGTTGACCAGGCAATTGCCGTTGTAGCGGGGATCGAACTCGACCTCGCCGCCGACTGTCGGCACGCCGAAGGAATTGCCGTAGCCGCCGACACCGGCGACGACGCCGGAGACCAGATGGCGGGTTTTCGGGTGATCGGGCTCACCGAAGCGCAGCGCGTTCATGGCGGCGATCGGGCGGGCGCCCATGGTGAAGACATCGCGCAGGATGCCGCCGACGCCGGTGGCAGCGCCCTGGTAGGGCTCAATGTAGGAGGGGTGGTTGTGGCTTTCCATCTTGAAGACCACGCAGTCGCCGTCGCCGATATCGACCACACCGGCGTTCTCGCCGGGGCCCTGCAGCACGCGCGGGCCAGTGGTGGGCAGCGTGCGCAGCCATTTCTTCGAGGATTTGTAGGAGCAGTGCTCGTTCCACATCGCCGAGAAGATGCCCAGCTCCGTGAAGCTCGGTTCGCGTCCGATCAGATCGAGAATGCGCTGGTACTCCTCAGGCTTGAGCCCGTGCGCGGCGATAAGATCTTCGGTGATGGGAATGATATTGGGGATGCTCATGGCGGTGGTCGCCCTTCTTGTCTGCGCTTGGTGCAGGCTATAGCGCAATGGCGGGTCTGTTGGCACCTTCAAATTGCGATTTGAGGTGAATAAAAGCGCTAAACTGTGGACCGGTTGAAGTCATCAGCGCTGCATTCGCGCTGGCAATCAGCAGCCGGTTGCGCCCGAGGCCCAGCGGGAAATGTCACTGTTGATGCGGCCGGCAAGCGGCGAGGTGGAGAGCGGGCCGTAGAACTGGGCGTTGCCGGCACTCGCGACAATGACCGCCTTGGGCAGGGATTGCGGCTTGCCGCGCGGGATGATCAGCAGCCGCGGCGTGCTGGTGGTGTCAAGTTCGGGGACGATGCCGTATTCCGCGAATGCGGTGTCCTTGAGCCAGCAGGCATGGGCCTGGCTGTTGACCTTCTGCAGGGTCGACACGGCCACAGCATTGGAGCCGGCGCCGGCTGCCGGACCGGCGGCGGGCGAACAGGCGGCAAGGGCAAGCCCGGAAGCAGCAACAAGCATCGACGAAATCTGGTTCATCAGGATCTCCGGGCGCCAGAAGCGCAGCAAGCAGGATGGATACAGGGATAGAGCATTAGCACGATTCCCGACCCGGCCAGGCGCTTGTGATGTGCCCGGCCACGGTCAGAGCCCGTGCGGATTGTTCTCTCAAGCAGTGGGCGCGCCGGGGCATGGAGGCCGGGCGGTAAACGCCTTCACCAGCGAAGCAGGCCAGTGCCTCAAGCGTCGACAAGTCCGAGGGCGGATTCGAACAAGGCGCGGCCATCGGAGCCACCGTGGGCTGCTTCGATCAGGTTTTCCGGATGCGGCATCATGCCCAGCACATTGCCTGCCTTGTTGACGATGCCGGCAATGTTGTTGAGCGAGCCGTTCGGGTTGGTGTCGGCGGTGTAGCGGAACGCGACCTGGTTGCTGGCTTCGATGTCGGCCAGCGTGTCGGCGTCGGTGAAGTAGTTGCCATCGTGATGGGCGACCGGGCAGCGCAGGATCTGGCCCTGACTATAGCCTTGCGTGAACGCCGTCGATGCGTTGGCGACTTCGAGCTTGACTTCGCGACAGACGAATTTCAGCGAGGCGTTGCGCATCAGCGCGCCGGGCAGCAGGCCGCTTTCGAGCAGGATCTGGAAGCCGTTGCAGACGCCGATGACGCGGGTGCCCTTTTCGGCCTTCTCGCGCACCGCCTGCATGACCGGCATGCGCGCGGCAATGGCGCCGCAGCGCAGGTAGTCGCCGTAGGAAAAGCCGCCCGGGATGACGATCAGCTCGACGTCATCGGGAATCGAGGTTTCCGTCTGCCAGATGGTGAGCGGGGCCTCGCCCGAGATATGGGTCAAGGCCGCGATCATGTCGCGGTCGCGGTTGAGGCCGGGGAGCAGGATGACTGCGGCTTTCATGTGTGATTTACTCACTTTCCTAGATGATGATCCGCTATAGCCAATGTATTCGCAATTTGTCTCACCATACCGGTTGCATTCGGGACGGTCCAAGGCAAATGAATCGTCCCGATATCAGGTTCTCGAATAACCCTATTTTGCAAATCCGACCGACTTAATACGCCTCAGTAGCGATTGGGCGTGTTTCGAGCCGGAGCTGGAAGCTGCAAAGTAAGCATGCATCATGTTCTCATCGAATACGAAGGCGGTGGCGATATGGTTCTTTTGCACCGGATCATACCCCCAAAAGCGAAACGTGATGGCTTCTGCCGTTACGCTCATTGATGAACTGAGCTTGAATTCTGGTCCATGACGGCCCCGGAACTCTCTTTTCGTGAAGGACTGCAAAGAACGTTGGCGGTATGGGTTTTCTCTGAAGTACTCTTCGACAGACATGCCGATAGGGTCCATTCTCAAAGTTGCCGGTGATACACTCCTGCTTTGCATACCAACTGCTGCGAATTTCGCACCACAGCTATCTTCACAAATATCGGCCTTTGCCGCCAAATACCGGCCGGACTTCCATTGCGAAGGCGGGAATTTCCTTGCGAACTCGGTTTGATCTATGGTTGTGGTTTGGCAAGCGCCCACAGCAAATAATGTTAGCAGGAGAAAAATAAGTCTTAATTTCATGGTTATCTCTTTTCAGGTTGATGCAACCATAGCGGCAGTCAATCTGTAAGCAATGGAATTTTCCTGCTAAAGCACCTCGACCGCGTAATCCTCGATCACCGTGTTGGCGAGCAGTTTTTCGGCCATGGCCTTGAGTTCGGCTTCGGCCGCAGCGCGGTCCGAGGTTTCCAGAACCACGTCGAAGACCTTGCCCTGGCGGATGGAATCGACACCGGAAAAGCCCAGGCCGCCGAGCGCGTGCTCGATGGCCTTGCCTTGCGGGTCGAGGACGCCGTTCTTCAGCGTGACGGTGACGCGTGCCTTGATCATTCGAAGAACTCCCGACGTTTACTTGACCAGAACCGGCCCGGTGGGGCGGTTGGGTTCGTTCTCGTTCATGATGCCAAGCCGGCGTGCGACTTCCTGATAGGCTTCGACCAGGCTGCCGAGGTCGCGCCGGAACACGTCCTTGTCGAATTTCTCGCTGGTGTTGATATCCCACAAACGGCAGGAATCGGGCGAGATCTCGTCGGCGACGACGATGCGCATCATGTCGCCTTCAAACAGCCGGCCGCATTCGATCTTGAAATCGACAAGCTGGATGCCGACGCCGAGGAACAGGCCGGAAAGGAAGTCGTTGACGCGGATGGCGAGCGCCATGATATCGTCGATTTCCTGCGGGCTGGCCCAGCCAAAGGCTGTCACATGCTCTTCGGAGACCATCGGGTCGTCTAGCGCATCGGCCTTGTAGTAGAATTCGATGATCGAGCGGGGCAGGACAGTGCCTTCCTCGATGCCGAGACGCTTGGACAGCGAGCCGGCGGCAATGTTGCGCACGACCACTTCCAGCGGGATGATCTCGACTTCCTTGATCAACTGCTCGCGCATGTTGACGCGCTTGATGAAGTGGGTCGGAATGCCGATCCGGTTGAGATGCGTGAAGATGTACTCGGAAATGCGGTTGTTGAGCACGCCCTTGCCGTCGACCACGTCATGCTTCTTCTTGTTGAACGCGGTCGCGTCATCCTTGAAGAACTGGATCAATGTGCCTGGTTCAGGGCCTTCATACAAAATCTTGGCCTTGCCTTCGTAGATACGGCGGCGACGGGTCATGGAGCATCTCTGTCTAAATGTGCCGGCTGAAGCCGCGGCAACTCGGCTTAGGGTCGATTTTGAGCCGTGCTTTAGCGGATTGTCCAGGCTTTCACAACGCTGTTGTCGGCAATGTCCCCGGAATTGCGTGGTTGGAGGCCGGTTTGCATTGCACTTTCGGCGGTCTTTTGTTTTATGGGGCGAACGCCCATATAGGGTATTATCGATTCACGCCGGGAGCCAGCTCATGAGCAATATGAAAGACCGCGAAAACGCATTCGAAAACAAGTTTGCCCATGACGAGGAGCTGAAGTTCAAAGCTGAAGCCCGTCGCAACAAGCTGCTGGGCCTGTGGGCCGCAGAATTGCTCGGCAAGACCGGCGAAGAGGCGGAAGCCTATGCCAAGAGCGTCGTCATGGCCGATTTCGAGGAAGTTGGCGATGAAGACGTGTTCCGCAAGGTGCGTGCCGATTTCGACGATGGCGGCGTCAACCAGTCCGACCACCAGCTGCGCCGCAAGATGGACGAATTGCTGGCCGTCGCGGTCGAGCAGATCCAGGCCAGCTGATCCCGACTGACTGAACCAGATGAAACCGCCGCCGGCTTGCCGGGGGCGGTTTTTTGTTGGATTGAGGAAGCCGGACGCCCTTTTGCGGGCGCAGCGTTGATTCGAGGGGGGCGACGGAAATGCAATTGCGCGACAGACTTGATCAGGACGAAATGCTGATAACTGCATGGTCGACCTCGCCATCGGTGGAGATGGCAGCGGCGCTGGCGCGCTGTGCTTTCGACACGGTAACGGTGGACATGCAGCACGGGGCGCACACCGAGACGACGGCTTTTGCCGCGGCGCGGGCAATTCTCACGGCGGGCAAGCCTTCAATCCTGCGCATTCCGGTCGGGCGCAATGATCTTGCCAGCCGCGCGCTTGATATGGGGTACGAGGCGGTGATTGCGCCGATGATCAATTCGGTTGCCGATGCTGAGGCGTTTGCGGCTGCAATGAAGTATCCACCGGTGGGCGAGCGTTCCTGGGGGCCGATGAAGGCGTTGCAGATGCATACGTCCTACACGCCGGAAAGCTATTTTCGCTCGGCCAACGCCAGGACCGTGTCGCTGGCGATGATCGAGACAAGGGCAGCCTTCGCGGCACTTGATGCCATTCTGGCGACTGACGGCATCGATGGGGTGTTTGTCGGACCGTCGGATCTTTCAATTTCCTGGTCGAATGGCGCCCATGTCGACCCGCACAATGAAGAACTTCAGGATGTCATCGCCGAAATCGCCCAGCGTGCCCGCAAGGCCGGGAAGTTTGCCGCGATCTTTGCCGTCGATCCCGCCGATGTGCCGCGGTTTGGCAAGATGGGGTATGGCCTGGCAGCCCTCAACACCGATCCGGGCATCATTCATGCCGGTGCTGCCGTCATGCTGGACAAGGCCAAGGGCTGAGTGTCAGCCGCTTCGGTGACGGTCAGTGGACAACACGTGGGGTGTTTCCCGGTTTGATCCTGTCAGGGATTCAAGCGGGAAAGGAAGTTGGCGAACACCATGATGCCCTCGGGCCAGGGGCCATGGCCGGATTCGGGGTCGAGGTGACCGGCTTCCCCGGCGTCAATCAGCATCGAGCCCCAGGCATTGGCCATGTCGCCCGCATGGTCAAACGAGCCGAAGGGATCGTTGCGGCTCGCCACGACGATGGACGGAAACTCCAATGGCCGTTCGGGATAGGGGCCGAAGGTCATGAGGTGTTTTGGCCGGATGTTCGGATTGTTGACTTCCGGCGGCGCGACAAGAAAAGCGCCGGCAATCTTGTTTTCGAGCTGGGGCAGGGCCTGCATCATGGTCGCCACGCCCAGCGAGTGGGCAATCACCACAACCGGTTTCTCAGCCTCGTTGACGGCCTCGGTGAAGCGCGCGGTCCAGTCTTCGCGAACCGGTTTGGCCCAGGCGTCCTGCTCGACGCGGCGCGCGGTCGACAGCCGCGCCTGCCAACGGGTTTGCCAATGGTCGGGACCGGAGTTCTTGTATCCGGGGACGATCAGGATATCGGATTGAGCTACTTTCATGATGCCGAGTTGGGCAAGCCGCAGCAAAATGTCAACCGGAGGAATCGAAACGGCGGCTCGCGTGCAGCTCTATTTTGATGGTGAACTGCCAAACCTGGTCCGGGGCGAGGCAAATATCAGATTGCCACGACCTCGTGGGTTACGGTTTTAGGAACCGGTAGCCGGGTAGGCGCTGATTTGCGTCGGGGGCGTGATCACGAAAGGCGCGCCGCCATTTTTCACATGTCCCTGGGTAAAGATCAGCAAGATGCCCAGCGATATGACCACTGTCGCGGCTGCGATCCAGAGGCTGATGCCGCTGTCGTGGGACGTGCGTGATTCGAGCCTGGTGCGGTTGCCCTCTTTGCGATCTTGGCCGGAAAGGGGGCTGCCATTGCCGGCAAGGGGCGGATAGTCCTGCATTTGGGTCTCCAATGATGTCGGAAGACCCGCAATCTGGGCGGCAACCACGGCAAGACCGGGGCAACAGCAGGGCGAGACGGTGACACGCAATCACTTCACATGACTGCGTGTCATTTATGTCTCAGTTGCCGCTCTCAGCTTTCGCCGAAGACGCGTGCAAAAATCGTGTCGACATGCTTGGTGTGGTAGCCGAGATCGAAGCGATCCCGGATTTCGGTCTCGGAGAGATATTTGCGGACATCCTCGTCGGAGAGAAGCTCGGTCAGGAAGTCGACTTCCGAATCGCCCGAGGTCTGGTAGCTGTTCCAGACCTTCATGGCGTTGCGCTGGACCAGCCGATAGGCATCTTCGCGCGACGAGCCGGCCTGGGTCAGCGCCAGCAGGATGCGCTGTGAATGCACCAGCCCGCCGAGGCGGTCCATGTTGCCGATCATGCGCTCGGGATAGACCATCAGCTTGTCGATCACGCCCGTCAGCCGCGCCAGCGCGAAATCGAGCGTCACGGTGGTGTCCGGACCGATCATCCGCTCGACCGAGGAGTGCGAGATATCGCGCTCGTGCCACAGGGCGACATTCTCCATCGCCGGCGTGACCGCCATGCGGACCAGGCGGGAAAGTCCGGTGAGGTTTTCGGTCAAGACCGGGTTGCGCTTGTGCGGCATGGCCGACGAACCCTTCTGGCCCTTGGAGAAATACTCTTCCGCTTCCAGAACCTCGGTGCGCTGCAAGTGGCGGATTTCGGTGGCCACGCGCTCGATCGAAGAGGCGATGACGCCGAGCGTTGCGAAGTACATGGCATGACGGTCGCGCGGGATGACCTGGGTGGAGACCGGCTCGGCGGTCAGGCCCATGGCCTTGGCGACATGCTCTTCGACGCGTGGATCGATATTGGCGAAGGTGCCGACAGCGCCGGAAATGGCGCAGGTGGCGATTTCTTCGCGGGCATTGACGAGGCGCGTGCGGCAGCGGTCGAACTCGGCATAGGCTTCGGCCATTTTCAGGCCGAAGGTCACCGGCTCGGCGTGAATGCCGTGCGAGCGGCCGATGCAGACCGTATCCTTGTGTTCGATTGCGCGGCGCTTGATAGCGGCGAGAAGCGCGTCCATGTCGGCAAGGAGCAGATCGGTGGCCTTGACCAGCTGCACGTTGAAGCAGGTGTCGAGCACATCCGACGAGGTCATGCCCTGGTGAACGAAACGGGCGTCGGGACCAACGATCTCGGCCAGGTGGGTGAGGAATGCGATGACGTCGTGCTTGGTTTCGCGCTCGATCTCGTCGATGCGGTCGATGTCGAAGGTGGCCGCGCCGCCCTTGTCCCAGATGGTCTGGGCAGCTTCCCTGGGGATCACGCCGAGATCGGCCAGCGCATCGCAGGCATGGGCCTCGATCTCGAACCAGATGCGGAATTTTGATTCCGGCGACCAGACAGAGACCATTTCCGGGCGGGAGTAACGAGGTATCATGGCGAAATCCGTAGCAGGTTAGCGTTGCGGCGGGTCTAGACCATTTCCATCCGGATTCAAACTTCCGATCGGAAGGTTCTAGCCAATCGGGCTGATTTTGCGTGTCTTTATCGGCGAATGCCTGTCGGCAAGCAGCCAGGACGCAGCGAAGAGAAAGATCACGCCCACGGGCAGATAGAGCCTGATGCCCAGAACCGCGAACTGGTAAAGCGCCGATGCCGTGGTGAAAACGAGCTGTACCAGCCAGATCCTGGTGAAGGGATCACCATGCCACTGCGCATAATACTGACGGAAGATGACGGCGAAAATCGCCGATGTCATGCCGATGGTGAACACCGTCAAGCACAGGAAGGCCGCGGCGTAGGCTGCTTCGCGGGCGCGGCGAAAGGCAATGAAGCGGAAGGCGGCAAGGGCGGGCGGCCACGCCAGGGCGGCGCCGAAGAAGGCCAACGCCGTGAGGCTCCAGTAGTGGCTGGTCAGGGCTGCGACGGACAACCAGAGCGAGGCCTGGGCCGAAATCGCCATGGCCGCGCCCCAGGCAATTGCGCCATAGACCACGTCACGCCAATCAAGCCTTGCAGCCCGCAGCCGGTCTCTGAGGTTGGAATTGTCGTTGGCGGGCTTCGGTTTGGGGCCCCTGTGCCGCTTGACCGGATTTTTCATCGGACGCATGGAGCCTCGGGGCGTGCCCCAGGAAACCCGTCAGGTGAAACAGAAGGTTTGCAAGGCGCAGGCGTCATGGGGATCCCGGATTGGTTGGCAGCACCGCGTATCATTGCTGCGGCGTGCGGGCAACCACAAGCCGGTTCAAAGCCCGGCCGTGCTCCAGGCCGGCATCAGGTCGCGTTCATCGGGCGTGGCCTCGTAGATGCCGCGGGCGATGGCGCGGCCCATGGTCGAGGCTGCAGCGGCGCACAGGTCGATGAATTCGTCAGTGGTCGGCTTGCGGCCAGAGGCGCCGGTGGCGAGTGCAAACACAAGATCTCCGTCAAACGGCGTGTGGCTGGGCCAGATCGCCCGGGCAAACCCGGCATGGGCCGCGATCGCCAGACGCTTTGCCTCGGCCTTGCTCAGGCTGGCATCGGTGGCGATGACGGCGATGGTGGTGTTGGAGACGCCGCGGGACATGTCGCGGAACTTGATCTTCAGGTCGGTTGCGTCGGCGGGCATTGGAGACGGCATGCCGAGACCGCCGAATTCGTCGCCGATCTCGAAGGGTGCAGCCCAGAAATGGCGCGTGTTGCCGATTGTTGCCGTTCCCATCGGATTGGCGGCAACGAGGGCGCCGACAGTCAGGCCATCTGCGACATGGGCTGAGGCCGAGCCAAGGCCGCCCTTGAAGGTGGCGGTCAGCGCGCCGGTGCCGGCGCCGGCGGTTCCAATGGCGAAATCCTGCGCGGCGGCTTCTGCTGCCTGGTAGCCCAGTTCGCGATAGGGTGGATAGCGGTCCCAATCCTTGTCGCCACCGTTGATCAGGTCGAACAGGATGGCCGACGGAATGATCGGGATGCGATGCGGGCCGACCTCGAAGCCCATGCCGCGATCACGCAAACAGGCCTGGGCGCCGCTGGCGGCATCGAGGCCGAAGGCGGAGCCGCCGGACAGGACCAGGCCGTTGACGGTCTCGACCGTGTTGTGAGGCTCGAGCAGATCCGTCTCGCGGGTGCCGGGTGCGCCGCCGAGAACCTGAACGGCTGCGGTGGCGGGCGGATCGCAGACGATGGCGGTGACGCCGGAATTCAGTTTCGCGTCGCTGGCATTGCCGACGGTGAGGCCTGCGACGTCGGTGATCAGGTTGCGCCGTCCGGCCTTCATAGCAGTCTCCGTCATTGGCTGTCCCCGGCGATTCGGGCCGCTTCCTCGATGCTCAGCCGTTTGAACTCGCCATCGCGCAGGATGGCCAGGACAAAGCCAGGTTCCCGGCGTTCGCCGTTCTCATCGAAGGTCACCGGGCCGAGGGCGGTGGAAAATGTGGTGCTTCGCAAGGCTTCATCGAGACTTGTCTCGTTGTATTCCATCCGGGTGGCGACGGTGCCGAGAATTTCCGCCGCGGCATAGGCGGGGATTCTCAGCCCCTCGGCGATCAGGCCGCTGTCTTCCAGGGCGCTGCGGGCGGCTTCGGCCTCCGGTCCCGGCGTGGCGCCGGCTGCCAGCACCGCAAGGGTGCCGTCGGGGAGCGGCAGTTCGCCTTGCGGCGCATGCAATGGATCGCCGCCCATGAACTTGAGTGCGACGCCCTGGCGTTCGGCTTCCATGGCGATCACGGCGAGGTCGGAGCGTTCGCCACCGACAAAGACGCGGGCGACACCGGCGGATTTGAGCCTGCGGATCAGGCTCGGCTGGGTGGCCTGGCCGGGCCGGTAATTGTCGACGAAATTGGGCTTGAGGCCCCGGTCCTCGAGCTTGATGCGGATGGCCTCGACCAGCTCGCGTCCGGAAATGGCGCCGTCTTCGATCAGGGCGAATGGCTTGTCGGCCCACAGACGCAAGATGGCCTCCGATGCGATATCGGCCTCGGACCCTGCGCGCGGGGCGAGGCGGAAGAACTTCCAGCCCAGGCGCGCGGCTTCTTCGCCGATGATGTCAGCGCGGACGGTGAGCGTGATGACAGGGATGTTTTCATCTGAAAGCAGGGGCAAGGCTGCGGCGAGGCTTTCGGTGCACAGGAAGCCGACGACCACATTGGCGCCTGCCTCGATCATGGCGGCGGCGGCATCGGCGCCTGACTGTTCGGAGCAACCGTCGTCGCCCTCAACAATGTCTTCAAACACACCGGGATTGGTATTGTCCCAAACTGAAAAGGCTTCGCGAACATGATCGCCGAGCGGTTTGAACTGGCCCGCTTGCGGAATGACGAGACCGACATGCAACGGTTCTGCGAGTGCCGGGACAGCGGCAGACAACAAAGCCACGAGCAGTGACAGGCGCAAACATGGAAGCCGGATCATCATGGCCGGTATTTAGCCCGGCGAACCGGCGTAATCAAAGCAAAATCCGTCGCTTGGACCTTACCAGATGATGTTGCGGGATAAAAAGTCGTGGTCGGCGGGTTTCAAAATTGCTTTCGCACTTTATGTATGATCGACAGGAAGGCGACCGGGACGAGGTCCCAAAACCGAGGCGCAGGCGTGTTGAAACGACAGACAATCGATTCCAGAGACTATCGCGATGCGATGGCGCGTTACGCCGGGCATGTCCAGATCGCCACGACCATGCATGAGGGTGTTCGGCGGGGCGTGACGGTGACGGCTGCGTGCTCGGTGTCGGACAACCCCGGCACGCTGCTGGTCTGTCTCAACCATTCCAATCCGCACAATGCGATCTTTACCGAATCGGGTGTTTTCGCGCTCAACACGCTGATGGTTGATCACGAGCATCTCGCAAACGCATTTTCCGGTCGCGATCACCTCACCGTCGAAGACCGGTTTGCATTGGGTGAGTGGGATACGATCACCACCGGCGCACCGGCCCTTGTGGGGGCTGCGGCTGTCTTTGACTGTCGCTTGATCGATGCCAAGATCGTTGCGACCCACACGGTTCTGATCGGCGAAGTGACCGGTCTGCGGACCGGGCCTGCCGGGCCGGCGCTTGTGTATCTGGACCGCGGATACCATTCCGTTTAGCCTTGTCTTGAGACGCCTGTCCAAAACCTCGCTCCGGAGCCACGATGTCAATCATTCCAGAACTGCCGAACTCGATTGACGAAACGCTGGCGCTGCTGTCGAGCGAGGATTACGTCGCCAACCGCGCACTGGCGACCGTGCTGTTTTTGAGCCTGCGCATGAAGCGACCCTTGTTCCTTGAGGGTGAGGCCGGGGTCGGCAAGACCGAGATCGCCAAGGTTCTTTCCAGGGCACTGGACCGGCCGCTGATCCGTTTGCAGTGCTATGAGGGGCTTGATGTCTCCTCGGCGGTCTATGAGTGGAACTACCCGGCACAGATGCTGGAGATCCGGCTTGCCGAGGCCACCGGCGAGGATGACCGCGGCGCCATCGAGCGGAATATCTTCTCTGAAAAGCATCTTATCCGCCGCCCGGTGCTGCAGGCGCTGGAAAGTTCAGGCGGCCGGGCACCGGTGTTTCTGATCGACGAGCTCGACCGGACCGACGAGGCCTTCGAGGCGTTCCTGCTGGAAATTCTTTCGGATTATCAGGTGACGATCCCGGAACTCGGCACGATCAAGGCCGAAGAGCCGCCGATCGTGATTATTACCACCAACCGCACCCGCGAGATCCACGACGCGCTCAAGCGGCGTTGCCTGTATCACTGGGTCGATTATCCCGCTGCCGACGTGGAATTGGAGATCGTACGGTTGAAGGTTCCGGGCTGTCAGGAGGAGCTGTCGCGGCAGGTGGTGGCCTATGTGCAGAAACTCAGGCAGATGGACCTGTTCAAGAGCCCCGGCGTGGCTGAAACCATTGACTGGGCAACAGCGCTCACCGAGCTCGACCGTCTGGCGCTCGATCCGGAGACAGTGTCCGACACGATCGGTACGTTGCTGAAATATCAGGACGACATTGCCCGGATTGAAAGCAGCGCCGGCCGGGAGCTTCTGTCCGAGGTGAAGGCCGAGCTGGCGCAATCGCTTTGATGGCTGACGCCGCACACAAGTCCGATTTCAAGGCTGGCGACGGGCGCATTCCCGACAATGTGGTCTTTTTCGCCAGGGTTTTGCGCAAGGCCGGGATGAAGGTCGGGCCGGCAGCCGTGCGCGATGCGGTTGAGGCGGTGCAGATCGCCGGCATTGGCAGCCGCGAGGAGTTCTACTGGATCCTGCATTCGGTGTTCGTCAAGCGGCGCGAGGATCACGAGGTCTTCGACCAGGCGTTCAAGCTGTTCTGGCGCAGCCGAGACCTGGTCGAGAAGATGATCGCCATGTTCTCGCCGGTGGCGATGGAGAACAAGCAGCGCGAGAAGCTGAAAGCCGGGGAGACCCGTGTCAGTCAGGCTCTGTTCGAAGGCCATGAGAAGCAGCGGCCGCCCGAAGACAAGCCGATGATCGACATCGATGCGCGGGAGACGATCTCCGGCAACGAGGTTCTCAGACAGCAGGATTTCGCCCAGATGACGGCGGTCGAACTGGCCGAAGCGAAACGTGCCATTGCCGAACTGACGCTGCCCTTCGACCAGGTCGAGACACGGCGCTACAAACCGTCTCCGGTGCTCAAGCGTGTTGACCCGAGAGCGACCACGCGGGCTGCGATGCGCACCGGCGGCGATCTCATTCTGCCGCGGTTCCGCAAGCGCCGGAAAGTGCATCCGCCGCTGGTGATCATTGCCGATATTTCCGGTTCGATGAGCCAGTACACGCGGATTTTCCTGCATTTCATGCATGTGCTGAGCGAGCGCCGGCGCGGGGTTCACACCTTCCTGTTCGGCACCAGGCTGACCAACATCACACGGCAGATGCGCAACAAGGATCCCGACGAGGCGGTGGACCAGTGCACCGGTGCCGTCAAGGACTGGTCGGGCGGGACCCGGATCGGCGAGGCGCTGCGGCTGTTCAACCGGCAATGGTCGCGCCGGGTGCTGGGGCAGGGCGCGGTGGTGATCCTGATCACCGACGGGCTGGAGCGCGATTCGATCGAGGAACTCGACACGGAAATGGACCGGCTGCACCGGTCGTGCCGGCGGCTGATCTGGCTGAACCCTCTGCTGCGCTTTGACGGTTTCGAGGCAAGAGCGCGGGGCGTGCGGACGATGCTTGCCCATGTTGACGAATTCCGGCCGGTGCACAACATCAGCGCCATGGCCGATCTCGTGTCGGCGCTGGGCGAGAAGGATGCGGCGAAAGCCGATCCACGGCGCTATCTCTGACGGCCCTTGTCATCAGCCGCTGGCAGGGGCCATATTCGACCAACTAGGATGGAGGCTGGCATGACACCGGGAAGCACTGTTGAGAGCGGCGACGATCAGCTTGATCCGTTGACGGTCGCCGAGCGCTGGATGCTGGACGGGCGCGAGGTCGCCGTGGCCACCGTGATCGAGACCTGGGGCTCCGCGCCGCGGCCGGTCGGCAGTCATCTGGTGATTGATGAAGAGGGCAATTTCAGCGGTTCGGTCTCGGGCGGATGCGTCGAGGGCGCGGTGATTTCCGAAGCCGCCGATGTAATCGCCAGCGGCGAGCCGAGAATGCTCGAATTCGGAGTGGCCGACGAGACTGCCTGGCGGGTCGGGCTGTCCTGCGGCGGCAAGATCCAGGTCTATCTCGAGCGGGTCGGCTGATGGATCCGCATCTGCTCAAGAAGCTCAACGAAGCGCGGCGCGAGCGGCATGCGGTGATCATGCTCACCGACCTTGCCGACGGCCGCAACCGGCTGGTGAAAAAGGGCGGTCCGGTCTCGGGAGAGCTTGGCGAGGCGGTCGAAAAGGCGTTCAGGACCGGCAAATCCGGAGCGGTAGAAGCCGAAGGGCAACGGTTCTTTCTCAATGTGCATGTGCCGGCGCCGCGGATGGTGATCATCGGCGCCGTTCACATCTCGCAGGCGCTCGCGCCGATGGCGACGATGTCCGGCTTTGACGTGCGGGTGATTGATCCGCGCACTGCCTTTGCCACGCCGGAGCGGTTTGAACATGTCGATCTGACCGCCGACTGGCCGGAGGATGCGCTCAAGGAGCGGCCGATAGACGCCTTCACTGCGCTTGTGGCAGTGACGCATGACCCGAAGATCGACGACTGGCCGTTGATCTCGGCGTTGAAGGCGGAGGCGTTCTATGTCGGTGCGCTGGGCTCGCGCAAGACCCATGCACGGCGGGTGGAACGGCTGATGGAGGCCGGTCTGAGCGAGGCCGAAATCGGCCGGATCGACGCTCCGATTGGAGCGGATATCGGCGCGCAGAGCCCGGAGGAAATCGCGGTTGCCATCCTGGCGCAGGTGATTGCGGCGCTGCGCAAGCCATCGCAGCCAAGGAAAGACTGAGGCATGCAGTTTGGCCCGGTGCCGTTGTCAGAGGCCGAGGGGGCGGTGCTGGCGCATTCGCTTTCGTTGGGCGAGGTGCGGCTAAAAAAGGGCCATGTGCTCAGCGCCGAGGACCTGGCGCGCCTGGGCGCGGCGGGCGCCCGCGAGGTGATCGTGGCGCGGCTCGACGAGGAGGATGCTGGCGAGGACGCGGCCGCAGAAGCGCTGGCCGACGCCTTTTCCGGCTCCAGTATCCGTGCCGCCAATGCCTCTACCGGGCGGGTCAATCTGCACGCGACAGAAGCCGGGTTGTTCCGTGCCGACAGATCGCTGGTGGATGCTTTCAACGCGATTGATCCGGCCATCACATTTGCCTGCCTTGCCGATCATAGCACAGTCCAGCCCGGCGAGATGGTGGCGACGATCAAGATCATTCCGCTGGCAGTGTCCGGCGCCTCGCTGGCGCGTGCTCTCGGCGCAATCGGTGTTACCGGTCTTGCACAGGTGCGGGCTTTCCGTTCGCTCAGGGTGGGGCTGATCGCAACGCGGCTGCCAACACTGAAATCCTCGGTGATGGACAAGACCCGTCAGTTGCTGGCGTCACGGCTGTCGCTGAGCGGCTCCGAGCTCGAGGAAGAGATCCGGGTCGCGCATGATGCCGAGGCAGTGGCTGGCGAGATCGTGCGGATGGCAAAGCTCCACGAGATGATTGTCGTTTTCGGAGCCTCGGCGGTCACCGATCCTCAAGACGTGATCCCGGCGGCAATCCGCCGGGCTGGCGGTGAGGTCGAGCGGGTGGGCATGCCGGTGGATCCGGGCAATCTGCTGGTGCTGGGCTCGCTTGGTGATGTGCCGGTCATCGGCGCGCCGGGTTGTGCCCGCAGTCCGAAGGAAAACGGCTTTGACTGGGTGCTGGCCCGGATCCTTGCCGGTGAGCCGCCGACTTCGATGGATATCGCGGGGATGGGTGTGGGCGGACTGCTCAAGGAGATACCGACGCGGCCGCAGCCCAGACAACCGGTTGTGAAGCAAAGCCGCAGCCCGGGCGCAGATGTTGCCGTGGTTCTGCTTGCCGCCGGACGCGCAAGCCGGATGGGCGATGGAGCGGGGCACAAGCTGCTGGCAGCGTTTGATGGCGAGGCGTTGATCCGCAGGATGGCAGGCACGGCGCTGGCATCGCGTGCAGGCCGGACAATTGTGGTCACCGGGCATCGCAGTGCGGACATTGCCGCAAGCCTCGCGGGGCTTGAGGTTAAACTGGTGCACAATGCCGAGTTCGCATCCGGCATGGCGTCGTCGCTGCGGCAAGGACTGGGGGCGCTGGACGCCGACGTTTCGGGCGCCTTGGTGCTGCTTGGCGACATGCCGGCGCTGACAGCTGCTCATCTCGACCGGTTGATCGAGACTTTTGCTGCCCATGGCGGCACGGCCATCATTCGCGCCAGTGACGGGGAACGGCGCGGCAATCCGGTGATCCTGCCACGCTCCGCCTTTGCCGAAGCAATGGCGCTTGCGGGCGATGTTGGTGCCCGCGCGCTGATTGAAAGCGGGACCTGGCCGGTGGTTGACGTGGAAATCGGACCGGCGGCGCGGCTTGACGTCGATACACCCGATGCGGTGCGCGCGGCGGGTGGCGTGACGGAAACGTCAGGCGCAGACTGATGGGGCGCTTTCAGCCTGGCGAGCGGGGTCTGGTTGACTGGCTTCGGGCCGCGGTCCGGCAGCGGTCCGAGCAGTATCTGACCTCATCCCAGACCCGTGTCCATTTGCGCCGCCAGCTGAAAGGGCGGTTGCAGCAGGCGCATGTCTTTTGCGGCAGATGGGATTTTCGCAGCTGTTTCGGCATTGCGCCGATATGGGGCGGTGCCGATTGACGGCAAGAGTGCGCGCGCTGAAACTGCAAAGCTTGCTGCCGTCACAAGGCTGCAGGGAAGGGGAGACGCAATGGACAATGACGCAATCCGCGACATGTTTGTCAGTCTTGGCGAGGTGACGATCAAGCGCATGTTCGGCGGCAAGGGCATCTACCATGAAGGCCGGATCCTGGCGCTGGAGGTCAGCGGTGACATCCTGCTCAAGGCGGATGCGCAGACTGCGCCGGAGTTCGCCGCGGCCGGCGCCAGCCAGTGGACCTATGCCGGCAAGGCCAAGCCGGTGGCGATGCCCTACTGGTCGATACCGGATGCCGCACTTGATGATCCGGATGAGCTGGCCAAATGGGTGGCGCTGGCGTGGGATGCAGCGCTGCGGGCCAGGAAATGACAAGCCGCACCGTGTCCCGGTTTGCCGCAGAACATCGGGCGTGCGCCGGCTGCTGATCCGGCGCACACTACCGGTTTACTGCGGTTGCGTGCCGGGCTGTGTGCCGAGCCCATGACGAAACACGACGAAGGTGAACAGCGCCATCGAGGCAAGCGCCAGCACGGATCCGATCTTGGCGAGGGCTTCGCCTGATCCCGATATGGCCAAGGCGATTCCGGGCACCAGCACGACAACCGAAGCTGTTGTGAGCAGGTAATGGATCCCCGCCAGTCTGGACGCCGCGGCGGTGGGACTGAGCGCGTAGAAGGTGCCAAAGACCGCCATTGCGACGAAGCCGATCAGGTTGAGGTGGCCATGGGCCGGTGACAGCGTGTGGTCATGGGTGGCGGACATCTGAATGCCCCAGATCATGCCAAGCAGCGCGAAGATTGCACCGGTGATGAAAAAGCGTGTTGCGACGTGTTTCATGTCTCTGCTCCTGAAGGGTTGTGACGTTCACAAGGGTGGGCCGGTGAAATCCATCCGGTAGCGGGCCGCGGCTTCTGCGACTGCGGGCATGTCCTGAGGGATGCGGAACTGACCGGCGGCCATCTCGGCAAAGAAGCCTTCGAAACCTCCGGGGGTCAGGATGACGAGGTGGCGTGAGGGGGTGTCGCTGATGACCTGAAAGGTGTGCTCCTTGCCGCGGGGGATGAACATGGTTTCGCCAGGTCCCCGGGTGAGCTCCTCTCCCTCGAGCCAGAACAGGATATCTCCGGTCAGCACGACAAAGGTCTCGTCGGCCTCGTGGTGTATGTGCCGGGGCGGACCGGACTTCGGCGGAGAGACCGAATCCACCACCGAGATTGCGCCGCCGCTGTCGTCGGTCTTGAGCATGGTCCTGTAATGGACGCCGAGCCATTCGATGGCATCGGGGCCCAGAATGTTCATGTTCATCGTTTCCTCCATGAGTGCAGGGAAGGTTACGAATGCGCATTCGATTGAATGAACGGTAGATCAGGTGTATCTATTCGTAAAATCGGAATTTTGTATTCTGGATATTTGTCAGATGAATTTATCGGCCTTTGATCTGAATTTGCTGCGGGTGCTTGATGCCTTGCTGCGCGAAGGATCTACAGTGAAGGCCGGAGCGCGGATCGGCTTGTCGCAGCCTGCGGTGTCTGCTGCGCTTGGCCGCTTGCGCAGCGGGCTGGGCGATGAATTGTTGCTTTCGCAACGGGCAGGGGCTTGAGCCCACCGACTACGCCAGATCGCTCGAGCTGCCATTGCGCGAAATCTTCAGCGATATCGAAGAGATCCTTGAAAGCCCCAAACCCTTCATCCCGGACACGGCACAACAGAATTTCAAGATTTCGGGCAGCGATTATTTTGCCGAAATGCTGATGCCGCGGCTCGCCGACCGGGTCTCCCGACAGGCGCCGGGCGTGCGCGTGCAACTGGTCGATCTGGTTGCCGATATCAATGTGGATTCCGTCGAACGAAACGAGGTCGATCTGGCGCTCGCACCCAGCCTGCCGCTGCCGGGTTGGGCGGTGAAGCAGACCATGTTCCGGTCGAGATACTCGGTCATAGCAAGAAGCGGTAACCCGCGCTTTGTCCATGCCGGACTGAAGCCGGGTGATGTGGTGCCGATCGATCTGTTCTGTGATCTCGGGCACGTGCTGTTTTCGCCCGAGGGCAAGCTTTCAGCAGCAGGTGACGTGGCGCTTTCACGGGTGGGCCGTGAGCGCCGGGTGGTGATGACGATGCCGGTGTTTTCCGGCGTCTACGGCGCCGTGAGTGAGTCCGATCTGATCGCGCTGTTGCCGCACCAACTGGCCAGACAGGTGGCCGGCAAATTCGGGCTGAACATCTATGTGCCGCCGATGGCGGTTGATCTGGTGGAGATCATCATGATCTGGCACAGGCGCTCCACAGCGTCACCGGGCCACCGCTGGCTGCGGAACATGATCGCAGACATTCTGCAGCCGCTCGACGACGGTTGAGCGGAATAGGTCCCGCCCTGGTGTGGGGGAAACGAAAAAGCCGCCGGCCCGGGGGCCAGCGGCTTGAAAGACTGGCTTTGCCGATCCTGATGGATCAGTACTTGCCGCCGATCATCATGAAAGCAGGAATATCGTCGCCAAAGCCGACGGGCGTGGGCTCGCGATCGTCATTGTCGCGGCCGCCGCGGCGGTTGCGATTGCGGTTGCGGTCCTCGTTGGCATTGGCCGGCTTGGGCGTGCGCTGCGGCGCGGCTGCACGGGCTGGCTGTTCCTGACGCGGCTCTTCCTTGATTGCAGCTTGGATGGCTTTATCCTCTTTTTTCGGTTCTGGCGCTGTTTCGGCTGTGGCGGGTTCGGCCTGCTTGTCTTCCTGGGCCCGCTTTTCGCCGCGCGAAGAGCGGCGTGCCGGAGACTTGCTTTCGCCGCGGCGGCCGCGGGCCGGCTTGTCGTCAGCCGGATCTGCCGATTCGATGGCTTCCTGGCCGTCAAGCCATTCGATCTCGCGGCCGATCAGCTTGGTGATGGCATCGACATGCTTGGCATCGCGACGCGAGACCATGGTGAAGGCTGCGCCTTCGCGGCCGGCACGGCCGGTGCGGCCGATGCGGTGCACATAGTCTTCAGCGTGGATCGGAACATCGAAATTGAACACGTGGCTGACGGCGGGGATATCGAGCCCGCGGGCTGCGACATCAGACGCCACAAGCAGCGTGATCTCGTTGTCCTTGAAGCCCTGCAGCATGTTGGTGCGCGAGCGCTGGTCCATATCGCCATGCAGCGCGCCAACCGAGAAGCCATGCTTCTCGAGCGATTTGTAAAGATCGGCGACATCTTTCTTGCGGTTGCAGAAGATGATCGCGTTGGTCAGCTCGGACTGGGTCTTGATCAGGTCGCGCAGGCGTTCGCGCTTTTCAAAGTCCTTGCTGCCACAGGCCACAAGCCGCTGTTCCACTGTCGCTGCGGTGGACGAGGGCGGGGCGACTTCGATACGGGCCGGGTTCTGCAGGAACTTGTCGGCCAGCTTTTGGATTTCCGGCGGCATAGTGGCCGAGAAGAACAGGGTCTGGCGGGTGAAAGGGATGAATTTGACGATGCGCTCGATGTCAGGAATGAAGCCCATGTCGAGCATTCTGTCAGCTTCGTCGATCACCAGCAGTTCGACGCCGGTCATCAAGAGCTTGCCGCGTTCGGTGTGGTCGAGCAGGCGGCCCGGTGTGGCAATGAGAACATCGGCGCCGCGTTCGAGCTTGCGATCCTGCTCTTCAAAGGAAACGCCACCGATCAGCAACACAATGTTGAGGCGGTGGTTCTTGCCGTATTTTTCGAAGTTTTCGTGAACCTGCGCTGCGAGTTCGCGCGTCGGCTCAAGGATCAGTGTGCGCGGCATGCGCGCGCGGGCGCGGCCACGTTCCAGCATCGTCAGCATCGGCAGAACGAAGGATGCGGTCTTGCCTGTTCCGGTCTGGGCGATGCCGAGAATATCACGCCGTTCAAGTGCTGGAGGTATCGCACCAGCCTGAATCGGGGTGGGCGTCGTGTAGCCGGCGTCAGTTACGGCGGACAGTACTTTTTGGCTTAAGCCAAGATCAGCAAAAGTGGTCAATTGAGGGCGTTTTCCGTTTCGGAGTGTGCGGCGATGCGCGGGAGCGCGCTTTGACGCGCGGTCCCAGTGGGTTTCGAATAGTCGTTGCAGTGCATTAAGTCAAGGAAAAGCCCGCAACAGCGCTCTGTTGCTCCGTTTTGACGCATAGGCAGCGCCGCGGATTTTCAAGGCGCCCCTGCCGGCAAAACTGCTTCGCTATATTTACCCGCTTGGTTGCCACCTGGGGGTGAACCGTTTGGGCCGTGGTTGCGTGAAAGGGACCGTCGGGGGACACAACACCTCACAATGGAGCCTTCACATGAAACTGACCAAGACAATCGCCGCAGCCGTTCTCGCCTTCGGTCTCACCGGTGGCGCTGCCATGGCCGCTTCCCACTCGGGCTCGAAGGACATCGTCGACACGGCTGTGGAAGCCGACGGCTTTGACACCCTGGTTGCCGCAGTGCAGGCCGCGGGACTGGTCGAGACGCTGAAGGGAGAGGGCCCGTTTACCGTGTTCGCTCCGACCGACGAGGCGTTTGCAGCTCTCGGCATGACGGTTGATGAGTTGCTGAAGCCGGAAAACAAGGACAAGCTGGTGGCGGTGCTGACCTACCACGTTGTCGCCGGCAAGGTGATGTCGACTGACCTGGTTGACGATTCGACGCCGGCGACCGTGCAGGGATCGATGGTGACCATCAATCTCGACAATGGCGCCATGGTCAATGATGCCAAGGTGGTGAGCGCGGACATCGATACCTCGAACGGGGTGATCCACGTCATCGACAAGGTGCTGGTGCCCGAAGGCGTGCTGTAAGCAACGCCACATCCCGAAAACTGCAAAGGGCCGCGCGTGCGGCCCTTTTTCATGGAGTCAAGAAAGGACGTCAAGCCAGGTCAGTTGGAGACCAGAAGCGGCTTGAGTTTCTTTGCTGCCTTGAGAAAGCGCATCGGATCGGCCGCCTTGCCATTGCGGCGAACTTCGTAATGCAGGTGCGGCCCGGTTGAACGGCCGGTGGAGCCGGACTTGCCGATACGAACGCCGATTGCCACATGATCGCCCTTGCGGACCTCGACCGAAGACAGGTGCGCGTAGCGGGTGGTGATGCCGTTGCCGTGGTCAATTTCGACCATCTTGCCATAGCCGCCATTTCGGCCTGCGTGCACGACAACACCCGAGCCGGTGGCCAGAATGGGAGTGCCGGTCGGTGTGCGGAAGTCGATGCCGCCGTGAAAAGCCAGCCGTCCGAGAAACGGATCGCGGCGGTTTCCGTAGCGCGAGGTGATTTCCCGGCCTGGGGCGGGGATGCCGATCGGAAGCTTGCGGGCGTGACGCCGAACAGTGTCGAGCCTGCCGAGGGCCTGGTCGAGATCGTCAAGCGTGGCTTCGAAGGCATTGGGATCGTTGGGGCGCACAAAAGGACCGCCGACGGCGCTGTCGCCGATTGCCGGTCGCGGCAGGCCCGCGGATTTGATGATCTCATCGATTTCCGAGGCTGTCTCGAATGCGTCGATGGCCAGGCCCTGCATCTTCTCGATCTGTTCGCGTTCGATGGATTTGAGCGAGAGGGTGACGCTGGAGAAGATCCGGTCGGCGCGCTCTCCGACTGATTCCCGTTCTGCCGTGGTTGAACCGGCATAGGCGAGAGGGTTGATGCGTGCGGCCGTCGGCTCGGCGATCAATGTCGGGCTGGAGGCGAGTGCGGCAAGACGCGCCGTCTTCGCGGTCACGGTCGGCAGGGCTGCCTGTTTCTTGGGGTTGCTGACCGGAATCGGAACCTGGCTCGGGGAAACACCCACACGATCGAGCAGCGGACCGATCTTGCCGTGGCGGTTGCTCAGCGCGTTCTGCCGGGCAATCAGTTCGGCAACCTTTTCCTCCATCAGCTGCTGATCGAGCAGCTGGCGGCTGGTAACCCGGTCGACCTGTGATCTGAGCGCTGCAATCCGGTCCTCATAGGCATGTTGCATGCGCGCCTGGCGAGCCATCGAGGCGCCAATCAGATCATCGCGCAGCACCAGGTAGGAGGTGGCGCCGAGATAGCCGATGGCCATCACACCCAGGACAGACATCACCAGGCCGGCAACCCACGGACGAATGGTGACATGCCGAACGCTTTCGCCGCTGGCGAAAATGATGGTGTGAGAGTGTTTCGGTTTCTTGCCAAAAACGCGGCTGTCCTGTCTCTGCGACACGCGGTAATCCTGTCCAAAACGGTTTGCCGTTGCTTGTTCAGGGGCGATTACACCCTGTTAAGGTTAACAAAGCTTTGAGCTGACGGCGCCGGATGGCGTTTGCGTGATGTCAGGACATGTTTTGGCTGGACAAGGCGCGATAGAATGTCGGCGTCAGTCCGGCGGCAGCGCGGGCAAGGTCATTGAATGGCGGTTTGAGGCCGCCGCGGAAGTTGGCGCGCACCAGGAGCCGGAAGGTCTCGGCCGGATCCTTGCCCTCGCGGGCGCAGATGAAACGGAACCACTTGGCGCCGATTGCGACATGCTTTTTCTCGTCTTCGTAGATGATCTCGAGCACATCGACCGTATCATGATCGCCCACTTCCCGCATCTTGGCGAGCAGGGAGGGGGTGACGTCGAGCCCGCGTGCCTCGAGAATCAGGGGCACGACGGCCAGGCGCGCAGTCAGGTCGTTGCGGGTGTCGTGCGCTGCCTGCCACAACCCGTCATGGGCCGGCATGTCACCATAGTCCGCGTCAAGCGCCTGCAGGCGTTGCCGCACCAGCGTGAAATGCTTGGCTTCCTCGAACGCCACCTGCATCCAGCCGTCGAAGAAGCTCTGCGGCATCGGGCTTGATGCAAAGCGGGCGACGATATCGAGCGCGAGGTCGACTGCGTTGAGTTCGATATGGGCGATGGCATGCAACAGCGCGATACGGCCCCGGCGCGAATTGAGCGACCGACGCGCCACCTGTGTTGGCGCCACCAGTTCCGGCTTGGCAGGCCTGCCGGGTCGTAGCGGCGCCAGCGTATCAAGCGGCGAGCGCAGAGACAGACGCCGCTCGTGCCAGCGGTTTGCGACATCTTGCGCGAGGGCGGTTTTTTCCAAGAGGTCCGCGGCACGCACGGCGCGGGCCGCCCCGTCGCGCAGGGAGAGTATCGTCTGAGGGGTGGTGGGCAATGGGATTCCAGACCTTGTTCTTAAGCCGCGGATCAGAGTGACTGGACAGCCTCGAGCACGGCCTGGGCATGGCCCTTGACCTTGACCTTGCGCCAGATTCTGACGACCTTGCCGCTGCCGTCGATCAGGAAGGTAGAGCGTTCAACCCCCATATAGGTGCGGCCATACATGCTTTTTTCCTTCCAGACGCCGTAGGCTTCGAGCACGGACTTGTCTTCATCGGAGGCAAGGATGACGCCGAGGTCGTGCTTGGCGATGAACTTGTCATGGGCCTTGACCGGGTCCGGCGATACGCCAATGACCACCGCGCCGGCTTTTGTGAATTCGTCGTTGAGCGCGGTGAAGTCGAGCGCCTCGGTGGTGCAGCCGCTGGTGTTGTCCTTCGGGTAGAAATACAGCACGACCGTTTTGCCGGTCAGCTCGGCCAATGACACGTTTCCGCCGCCATCTCGTGGCAAATTCATTTGCGGCGCCTGAACGCCTTCAACAATTTCGTTCACTATGGATCCCTTTCGCAGGCTCATTCGTGTTTTTGACAGGTGACCCTGTCATCAGGCGATATATAAACGCTCACCTGACAGTCCATAAGAATCACCGCCAAAACAGAAAGATATCATCCCTACGCCCATGCCGGATCAGCCGATAGACAAGGTTCTGTTCAAAAGACGCGACATTATCGGGTTGCACGAATATCCGTCGGCAAACGTAGAGGACGCGATTCTGGTGCGCGGTCACCACCCACGGCATTGGGGGGTGTCGGCCTTGCGGTGGTTTGGTGGCGTGTTTGTGTTCGTGGCCGTGCTTCTGGCGGCCCTTGTCGGCGCTCTCGAATCTGGGGCAATCGACGGCTTTATCCGTGATCGCGCGCAAGTGGCGCTGGCGCAGGCGGTCGGCCCGGACAGCCGGGCGGAACTGAGTTCGGCCGGCGTGCGGCTGACCAGCCGCGGGCAGCTCGCCTTGCTGGCGCGGGATGTGGTGGTCGAGCGGCTGGATGGATCGACGCCGGCAACACGGGCCAAGAGCACGCTGATCTCACTCAACCCGCTGCCGCTGTTGGCGGGGAAACTGTCCATATCAACGGTTGAAATCGGCGGTGTCGAACTGGTCGCGCCGCAAGGCGATGGCTTCAACCTGACCGATCTGGCCGGTTTCCGTGTCGACGGCACCGATGCGATGATCGAACAGCTGTTTGCGGCCCTGAACCAGGTCGCGGTCCAGGTCGATGCCGTCGAAGCCAAATCGTTCCGGTTTTCCGATATCCGGATAGCAGGAGTCGGTGTGCCGGTGGTGATCGAGACCGGCCTGGTGCGCCGCGATGATGCCAAGCAATACCACATTGAAGCGGAGATTGAGCGAAACGGTCGCAAGATCGCCCTTACGGGCACCGCCAGTGCCGGAGCGAACGAATCTGAGCTTTCCAAGCTCACCGGTGAAATCGGCGGATTGGCGATCGACTTCCTGACCGAAGGTCCCACGGATCGCCAGAACGGAGTAATGGCGCCGCTGCAGATCAATTTCACTGCCGGGCGGGCCACGGAGACGAAAAGACCGTCCTTGTCGATCAAGGTGGCAGCGGTTGACGGTGTCATGACGATGGGCGGCATTCAGGCCGAAATGCGTGATGCGCGGGTCAACCTCGTCTACATGCCCAGGATGCACAAGGTCGAGATCAACCCCTCGATCATACGGATCGGCGAGACCGTGCTGCCGTTCACGGGCGGGCTGATTGATGCAGACCGTCTTGATGCGGAGACGGGAGAAGGCATCGCTTTCGATTTTGTCATCAACAAGGGGCTTGCCGCACCGGGCGATTCCGACGAAGCGCCGATCCCCTTTGCCGGCAAGGCCTTCGGCTGGTTTGATGCAGCAAACCGGAAGCTCGTGGCCGAAGAGCTGACCGTGGCCTCGGAGCAGGGCGTCATGTTCGGGTCCGCATCATGGCGGTTTGTCGAAGGGATTTCACCCGAGATCAACCTGGTGGCGCAAGCCGAGCGGATGTCTACCGCCGCGGTGAAACAGCTCTGGCCCTATTGGGTCGGCAAAAGGGCGCGGCAATGGGTGCTCGAGAATCTCTACGGCGGAACCGTGAGCAATGCCCGCATTCAGCTGGCAGCGCCCGCCGGGCATTACAAACCCTATGAAGACGTGTTCTTCAACGAAGAGCAGTTGCAGATCGATTTCGATATCGAGCGGGCGCGGATGAATGTTGCCGGGGAAATCCCGCCCTTGCGCGATACCGTTGGTCACATGCAGCTCCGCGGATCGAGGATCGGTTTCAACATCGCTTCGGCGACGGCGTTTTTCCCGACCGGCCGAACCGTCGACGTGAGTGATGCGGTGTTTTCGATCCCGCAGGCCAATGAGCAGCCGCTGATGGCGGAATTGTCGATGTCGGTCCGGGGCAATGCCGATGCGGTTGCGGAGCTGATCAGCTACCATCCGATCGATGCGCTCGACAAGATCGGGCTTGAGCCCTCGGAGTTGAGCGGCGAGATCTCATCGACTGTGACGGCACGGTTCGGACTGATCAACGATCAGTCGCCGCCGCCGCCGGACTGGAACGTCAATCTCGACATGAAAGACGTCGATATTGCCAAGCCTGTCGAAGGCCGGGTGCTTACTGGCATGGACGGCAATCTGCAGGTGACCCCGCAACGGGCGGTGCTGAAGGCCGATGCGCTGGTCGATGGTGCGCCGATGACGCTCGACATCATCCAGCCCGTCGACAGCAAGGCGGAAGTGGTGTCCCAGCGCATCCTGTCGGGCACGCTCAGTCCCGCAGACAGGGAAAAGATCGCGCCGGGCACCGACTCCCTGTTCTCCGGTCCCATCGGGTTTACACTCGAGGTCGATGCCGAGGACAGTGCGCGGCAGATCATCAGCCTGGATCTGACATCGGCACAGCTCACGGTCCCGGGTATTGGCTGGGTCAAGGGCGAGGGCATTGCCGCCAAGCTTGATTTCGTGATGCAGACCGCGGGTGACATTGTGAAGCTATCTGACTTGAAACTGTCGGGGGACGGTTTTTCGGCGGCAGGTGAGGTGACGCTGAACAAGGGCCAGCTTGCAAGCGCCAAATTCGGCCGTATCGGGCTGTCACCACGCGATGATTACCAGGCCGTGATTACCCGCAAGGGCAAGGGGTACCGGATCAAGTTCGATGGCAATTCGGTTGATTTGCGCCCGATCATCAAGCTGGCAAAATCTTCGGGCAAGGCTGCTCCGGCCGGTGAAACAGATTCGGTTCCCGTCGAAGTCTCCGGCAGTGTCGATGCGATGTACGGCTACTCGGACGAGAAACTGTCATCGGGGAGTGTGAGCTACAAGGGGCAGGGCGACCGGATCGATCTGCTCGACTTCAAGGCTGTGACCAAAAGCGGACAGGCTGTGGTGATCGCGATTTCAAACGGGACCACGGGCGAGACAATCGAGGTAACCAGTGGCGATGCCGGTGCTTTCGCACGGTTCGCGGGCATTTATTCGCGTATTCGCGGTGGCTTGTTGAATGCCCGATTGAAGCGCCAGGACGGGCCGCTCCGGCGTGGTACGGTGGATGTGCGCAATTTTCAGGTGGTTGGCGAGCCGCGGCTGGGTTCGCTTGTATCCACGCCGAGCAAGCGGGATGGCCGCAGCCTGAGGGACGCGGTGAAGACGGATATCGACGTGTCCGAGGCCAATTTTGAGGTCGCCAGTGCGCGTCTCGTTTCCGGCAACGGCGAGCTTCACGTCAGCGACGGCATTGTTCGCGGCCCGCAGATCGGGGCCTCGTTCCAGGGGCAGGTTTACGATTCGACGGACCTGATCGACATGACAGGGACCTTCATGCCGGCCTATGGCGTCAACCGGCTGTTCAGCGAACTGCCGATCATTGGTGTGCTTCTGGGCAACGGAAGGGATCGAGGCTTGATCGGGATCACCTTCCGGCTGACCGGCAAGACCGCGTCGCCGCTGCTGGAGGTCAACCCGCTGTCGGTCATCGCGCCCGGTGTGTTCCGGTCCATCTTCGAATACCGCCCATAAAAAGACCGCCCGATCCGGGGATGGGGCGGTCTTGTCGGGTCGGGCTGGAATGCCGGCTGTTACTGAGGACGCACCAGCACGTGCTTCTTCTTGCCCAGAGACAGCTTGATGACGCCATCATCATTGAGATAGCCGGCGTCGACCAGTGTCTTGTCGTCGGTGATCGCCACATCGTTGAGCTTGATGGCGCCGCCCTGGACGTGGCGGCGGGCTTCCCCGTTGGAGCCAGCGAGGCCTGCACGCACGAACAGCGCCAGCAGTCCGACGCCGGCCTCGAGTTCCGAAGCGGGAACCGCAATCGTCGGCAGATTGTCCGAGATCGCGCCTTCTTCGAAGGTCTTGCGGGCGGTTTCCGCGGCTTCCTCGGCAGCGGCGCGGCCATGCAGCAGCGCGGTTGCCTCGTTGGCGAGGATCTTCTTGGCCTCGTTGATTTCCGCACCCTGGAGCGCCTCAAGACGCTTGATCTCGTCGATCGGCAGGATGGTGAAGCGGCGCAGGAAGCGACCGACATCGGCATCTTCAGAGTTGCGCCAGTACTGCCAGAAATCCCAGGCACTGAACATGTCGGCATTGAGCCAGACGGCGCCATTGGCGGTCTTGCCCATCTTCTCACCCGACGCAGTGGTCAGCAGCGGCGTGGTCAGGGCATAGAGCTGATGCGTGCCCATGCGGCGGCCGAGTTCGACACCATTGACGATGTTGCCCCACTGGTCGGAGCCGCCCATCTGCAAATTGCAGCCGTAGCGGCGGGCCAGCTCGACGTAATCGTAGGACTGGCAGACCATGTAGTTGAACTCGATGAAGCTCATCTCCTGCTCGCGCTCGAGCCGAAGCCTCACCGAATCCATCGACAGCATGCGATTGACCGAGAAGTGACGGCCAACATCGCGCAGCATCTCGATGTAGTTGAGCTTGAGCAGCCATTCGGCATTGTCGGCCATCAGCGCGTCATTGGGACCGTCACCGAACTTGAGCACGCGCGAGAACACCTGCTTGATTGACGCCTTGTTGGCCTCGATTTCCTCAACGGTGCGCATGGCCCGGGTCTCGTCCTTGCCGGAGGGATCGCCAACCATGGTGGTGCCGCCGCCCATCAGGGTGATCGGCTTGTTGCCGCTCTGCTGCAGCCAGTAGAGCATCATCATGGTCAGATAATTGCCGATGTGCAGCGAGCGGGCGGTGCAGTCATAGCCGATATAGCCCACAAGATCGCCCTTCGCCGCGAGGGCATCGAGGCCATCGAAGTCGGAGCACTGATGGATGAACCCGCGCTCATTGAGGATGTTGAGGAAATCAGATTTGTAGGCTGACATGACACTGTCCTTGCAGCTATGACGGAAAGACTGGAAACAAAAGCGGCGCCGACGAAATGCCGGCGCCCGGCGGGCCTTTAACACTCACACGCCGCGCATTCAACCAAAGCCGTTCGCGGCAGCGGTCTTGCCTGCTCGTGTATCGGTGTTGCCGATGGTTCGGGCAAGGCTTTCAGGATGCGTGAGCGGCTCCGCAGACAGGGCCGGACCGGGATGGGACAATGAGCGAGACAGCGCAGATCAAACGGGCCATCGGGCTGATGAGCGGCACGTCGATGGACGGCATCGATCTGGCGATGCTCGAGACCGATGGTGACGCAAACGTCCGGCGCGGCGCGTCGTCGTTTGCCGCCTATGACGCGGCGTTCCGCAAACGCCTCGAAGCAGCGCTGGAGACCGCCAAGAGCATCAAGGCGCGCGACGAGCGGCCCGGCGATCTGGCTGACCTCGAAGCCGAACTCACCGACCGGCACGCTGAAGCCGTGGAAGGTTTTCTCGCCAAGGAAGGCCTGTCTGCCGACGAAGTCGATGTGATTGGCTTTCACGGCCAGACCGTGTTGCATCGTCCGCTTGAGGCGCTGACCGTTCAACTGGGCGATGGTGAGCGGCTGGCCAAACGGCTTGGCATTGATGTGGTCCATGATCTTCGCGCCCATGACATGACGATGGGGGGGCAGGGGGCGCCGCTGGTGCCGGCCTATCATCGCGCGCTTGCCGCAGGGCTCGGCGCCGAGTGGGCGGAAGAGGTGCCGGTGGTCTTCGTCAATATCGGCGGCATCTCCAACATTACCTATATCGGCGCCGATGGTGAGCTGAGGGCGTTTGACAGCGGCCCCGGCAATACGCTGATCGACCAGTGGGTGAAGCACCACGCGGGCATTCCCTATGATTCGGGCGGTGCGATCGCATCGGAGGGGCGGGTGCTCTCGGGGCTCGCCAACCGCTATCTGGCTTCGCCGTTCTTCACCGCCAAACAGCGCCTCTCGCTCGACCGCAATGATTTTGCCGTGCCGGACGACACCGAAGCCGGGCTGGAGGATGGTGCACGGACGCTGGCTTTCGTAACCGCCGCGGCAATCGCCAAGGCGCAGGCGCACCTGCCGGAAAAACCGAAACTCTGGATCCTGACCGGCGGCGGGCGTCACAACCGGATGATTGTCGAGGATCTGACGGTTGCCACACGGCACACGGGCCGGGTGATCCTGGCCGAAGAGGCCGGGCTTAACGGCGATTCGATGGAAGCGGAGGCCTGGGCCTGGCTGGCGGTGCGCTCGCTTGCCGGCCTGCCGCTGACCTATCCCGGAACAACCGGGGTCAGCGAACCGGCAACCGGCGGCGTTCTGGCGCGCGCGAGGGATCGCGCGCCGGATTGAAGCGAGGCGTCAAAGTGTCTTTCCGCGTGCGCGGGGTTTCTCTCCGTGAGCGGCCTTACAGCGCCTTGCGGATGCGGCCGAAGGCTTCCTTCAGTTCCGATCCCAGGATCTCGACCGCGTCGCCGACATCCTCGCGGCTTTTCTTCAGGTTTGCCTGGTTCTCAAAATGGTTCCAGCGCTCCTGCAACTCGGCCCATTCGTCCTGCGCATCCTTGGAGCCGAGATGCACCTTGAGCCTGAGCTCATCATAATTCTGCCTGAGGTCTTCAGCGAGTTTGTCGAAATCGGCCATGGGATGTTTCCTTGTATGGTTAGGCGAACGGTGTGAGATGAAAACCGGGCATGCTCCGGGGAGGCCTCATGGGCTGGGTTTGCGGCGCTTGAGGCTGCGGATGATGGCGGAGATGATCGGCACCAGAAACCTTGCGTTGTCCCAGCTGCCAAGCCCGTTGAGGCCCGCCATGCTGCCGATTGCCGCCGCCGCCGGGTTCGATTTCAGTTCGCTTTCCAGCGTTTCCGAGGTGAGATCGCGCAACGCTCTGGCTGCGACGAGATCGGGGCCGGGCCGGGTGTAGGCCGCGCTGACCAGCAAAATGATTGCCAGCAGGATGTTGGTTGCGGCGAGGATGAACGGCGTCCAGATCGGTCCCCAACCGGCCAGCAGCATCTGGTAGGCACCGATATTGAGGAACACCAGCGCCATCAGGCCGACCAGGGCGGCCAGGACCGTCAGCGAGAACTTCCGCATCTGTGTCTTGAGACGGATTTCGCCGATCAGCAATTCTGACCGTATATAAAGGCGAAGGGTGCGGGCGAGGCTATGAAGGGGCATGGCTCTACATCACTTTGCTGTCAGGCGGCCGATGACGATGCCCAGCGCAAGCGCAGCGGACACGGAGGCGACGGGATGCTCGGCAACGCTCTCTTCCGCCTCATCAAGCATGGTCTGGACCAGGTCTCCGAGCTCACCCAGCAGCGTGTGAATATCGTCAGTGCGGTCATGGCCTGACCCGCCGGCTTCAGCCAGTGTGTCGCCGGCGGACGCCTCCTGCGCTGGCGTCTTGTCGCGCAGTTGTTCGATTTCGGCTCGAAGGCCGGCAATCTCTTCCCTCAGGCTCGGCTGCTTCACGGTCTGACCTCATTTGTCCTGTCAAAAGGGATTATAGGCGGTCGCAGCATCGCCGATTTGATCTAGCGCAGTCCGCAGGCATGATTTTCGCAGATCGCACCGGGTGCAGGCGTCAGGCTTGCGGCTTGGACAAATGGCGGGTCTCGGCTACAAATCCGGTCAATCGGGAAGGTCTGCTCCGGTCAAACAGCGCGATGATGTGAGAGATCCGCAATGGAACCACCACACAAGACAACAGTTCAGCGTGTCAGCTTCTATATGATGCTGGCGCTGATCACTGTCGCCTTCAGCCTGCTTCTGCTGCCGTTCTACACGGCGGTGCTGTGGGCGATCATCCTGGCGATCGTGTTTCATCCGGTGCAGCTGTTTCTTGTCCGGCGTCTGAACGGCCGTGAAGGCCTGGCTGCGCTCTTGAGCGTTCTGATGTGCGTCTGCCTGGTGATCATTCCGCTGGTGATCATTCTTGCTTCCATCGCGCAGGAGAGCAGCAGCCTCTACCGCCAGGTCAGCAGCGAGGAGTTCGACCTGCGCGGGCGGATCGATTCGATCATCAGCGCCTTGCCGAGCTTCATCGAACGCTGGACGCCGATCCAGCTGGGCAGTTTTCCCGATCTCAGGGACAAGTTTTCCCAGGCGATCATGCAGACCGGCCAGTCGATGGCAGGCCGTGTGGTCAATATCGGCGAGACCACGCTGAGCTTCGTCGTCGGGGCGGGCGTCTTGATGTACCTGCTGTTCTTTCTGTTCCGCGACGGGGAGAAGCTGGTGGCATCGATCACGGCGGCGATGCCCCTGAGCGAAGACCATACGACCAAGCTGCTGGAGAAATTCACGTCCGTCGTCAACGCGACGGTGAGGGGCAACATCATCATCGCGATGATCCAGGGCACGATCGGCGGGGTCACCTTCTGGATGCTGGGAATCGAAGCGGCCTTGCTGTGGGGCGTGGTGATGACATTCTGCTCGATGCTGCCCGCCGTGGGGGCTGCGATCGTGTGGTGCCCGGCGGCGCTGTTCTTCATGTTTACCGGCGCCTGGCTGAAAGCCCTCGTGCTGGTGCTCGTGGGCGTGCTGGTCATCGGCCTGATCGACAATCTGCTACGGCCGCCGCTGGTCGGCAAGAACGCCAAGCTGCCGGATTACGTCGTGCTGATCTCGACCGTCGGCGGAATGGCGCTGTTCGGACTGAACGGTTTCATCATCGGCCCACTGATCGCGGCTTTCTTCATCTCCGCCTGGTCGCTGTTTGCGAGGGAACCGGATCTGTAAGCGCCAGACGCCCGTGAGGCGGCCGAGCCCAATCAGTGGGTGGGATGTACCGCGACCGGAGCGGTCAAAGGATTCGCAGCTGTTCAGGAGAATAATGGTGGGCGATGAGAGACTCGAACTCCCGACATCTTCGGTGTAAACGAAGCGCTCTACCAACTGAGCTAATCGCCCCCAGTTCGGTGGCGCATGCTTTAGGGTGTTCGTAAAAATTTCGCAAGCCAAAAACATCGGAAATCGTCATCAAATTCACCACAAAGCGCGCTCCTTCATATTTCCTCCGGGGTTTGCGCCGGGCATTTTCAAGAAGATTGAATTTTGTCCAATTTCCTTCGCAATCGCCGCTTGACACCACGGTGCGAACGCCGTAATTCACCGCTCACGGAACGGCGGTCACACACTGTTCCGCCGCAAAATGCGCGGGTGTAGCTCAGTTGGTTAGAGTGCCGGCCTGTCACGCCGGAGGTCGCGGGTTCGAGTCCCGTCACTCGCGCCATTTTCCTCTCGTAGGGAAATGGATGCATTTTTCGAAAAAGCCCGGTTCGTCCGGGCTTTTTTCGTTTTGGGTGCTTGGCATTTGCTGCACCCCATTCTTCAGTCAAACACGATTGCTTCCTGCTGCCCGGGCTCATGCCGGGCTGACGCAGGCCCGATGCTCGAAAACAGGTAAAGCCAGGGTCCGGACAAAGCCGTCAGCTGGATGGCTGCGCAAGGCAATGTCGATCTGCATGTGGCAGGGTTTTCACGACCCTGATCCGGCCTGGTTCGCGTGGATCACGTGATTCTTTTCAGGAAGGCGGTTTGTTTCCGTAGCCCGTTGAAAAGCGAAAAATATTGCGTCCATCGGTCGTGCGACAAAACATTGAGTGGCGAAACCTCACACTATCTGATCAAATGCTCCGTGAGCTCTTGCGCCGGTTGGCGGGCTGCGCTAACCACGCCGCGTTGCAACATGATCAGCCGCACATGTGAGGGGCCGGTTCCAGACCTTCCGGGTAGGGTAGAGGCTTCGACGGTGACGGATACAGGAACGGACGTCATGACGGAACTTCTGGGCGCTTATGTGCCGATTGCTATTTTTATGGGTCTGGCTTTGGTGATTGGTCTGGCTTTGCTGATCGCGCCTTTCGCGGTCGCCTACAAGAATCCCGATCCGGAAAAACTGTCGGCCTATGAATGCGGCTTCAACGCATTCGACGATGCGCGCATGAAATTCGATGTGCGGTTCTATCTGGTTTCGATCCTGTTCATCATCTTCGACCTTGAAGTCGCGTTCCTGTTTCCATGGGCGGTGTCGTTTGGCGATATCGGCTGGATGGGATTCTGGTCGATGATGGTGTTTCTCGGCGTTCTGACGATCGGGTTTGTCTACGAATGGAAAAAGGGAGCCCTGGAATGGGAGTGAGCAACGCACCGTTGGTGGCCCCTGCGCCCAAAGGAATTATCGATCCCAACACCGGCAAGCCGGTTGGCAGCGACGATCCGTTTTTCGGCGAGATCAACGACGAGCTGGCCGACAAGGGATTTCTGGTCACGTCGACAGACGAGTTGATCACCTGGGCGCGCACCGGTTCGCTGATGTGGATGCAGTTCGGCCTGGCCTGTTGCGCGGTCGAAGGGCTGATGCAGGCATCCGGCCCGCGCTACGACCTTGAACGATTCGGCATTGCGCCGCGCGCCTCACCGCGTCAGTCGGACGTCATGATCGTGGCCGGGACGCTGACCAACAAGATGGCGCCGGCCTTGCGCAAGGTCTATGACCAGATGCCCGAGCCGCGCTACGTGATCTCGATGGGATCCTGCGCCAATGGCGGCGGCTATTACCACTATTCCTATTCCGTGGTGCGCGGCTGCGACCGGGTTGTGCCGGTTGACATCTATGTGCCTGGCTGCCCTCCCACCGCCGAAGCGCTGCTTTACGGTCTGCTTCTTCTGCAAAAGAAGATCCGCCGTACCGGCACGATCGAGCGCTAAGGAGCCATTGTCATGAGCCAAGCCCTGATTGAGCTTTCGGATTACCTGACCGAGGTCAAGGCGGACCTGATCGAGCGTGCCGAAATCGCCTTTGGCGATCTCACGGTCTACACGCAAGCCGACAAGATCGTCGAACTGATGACCTTCCTGCGCGATGATGCGCAGTGCAAGTTCGTCTGCTTCATCGATTGCTGTGGCGTCGACTGGCCGGGCCGGGCGGATCGCTTCGAAGTGGTCTATCACCTGCTGTCGCCACACCAGAATTCGCGCATCCGGGTCAGCCTGAGCACGAGCGAAGACATTCCGGTTCCGTCCGTCACCGGTGTGTTTCCGGGCGCTGACTGGTTTGAGCGTGAAGCCTACGATCTTTACGGGATCCTGTTTTCAGGGCACCCGGACCTGCGCCGGCTGTTGACCGATTACGGTTTTGAAGGCCATCCGCTGCGCAAGGATTTCCCGCTGACAGGTTTTGTCGAAGTCCGGTACGACGACGAGGCAAAACGGGTGATCTACGAGCCGGTTGAGCTCAGGCAGGAATTCCGCGATTTTGATTTTCTCTCCCCCTGGGAAGGCACCGACTACGTGCTTCCGGGCGATGAAAAAGCCAAGGGATGAGGACGTAAGACCATGGCAGAACATAACGTCCGCAATTTTACGATCAATTTCGGTCCCGAGCACCCCTCGGCGCACGGCGTGCTGCGCCTGGTGCTGGAGCTCGATGGAGAAATCGTCGAGCGCGTCGACCCGCATGTCGGGCTCTTGCACCGCGGCACCGAGAAGCTGATCGAGACCAAGACCTATCTGCAGGCCCTGCCGTATTTCGACCGCCTCGACTATGTGGCGCCGATGAACCAGGAACATGCCTATGCTCTGGCCGTCGAACGGCTGCTGAACATGGAAATTCCGATTCGTGGTCAGCTGATCCGGGTTCTTTATAGCGAGATCGGCCGGATTCTCGGTCACATCATGAACATCACCACCCACGCGCTCGACGTGGGCGCCATGACCCCGGTGGTCTGGGGCCTGGAAGAACGCGAAAAGCTGATGGTGTTTTACGAGCGTGCCTGCGGCGCGCGCATGCACGCAGCCTATTTCCGTCCCGGTGGCGTGCATCAGGATCTGCCGCATGAGCTGGTCGAGGACATCGCCAAATGGTGCGAGCCGTTCCTGACGATCTGCGATGACATCGAAGGTCTTCTCACCGACAACCGTATCTTCAAGCAGCGAAATGTCGGTATCGGCACGGTCAGCCTGGAAGATGCCTGGGCCTGGGGCTTTTCCGGCGTGATGGTGCGCGGCTCGGGTGCTGCCTGGGACCTGCGCCGGTCGCAGCCTTACGAGTGCTATTCGGAAATCGATTTCGATATTCCGATCGGCAAGAACGGCGACTGCTATGACCGTTACCTGATCCGCATGCAGGAAATGCGCGAATCGGTGAAGATCATGCGGCATTGCATCGAGCGGTTGCTGGGTGATGCGAAGGTCGGGCCGGTCTCGTCCACCGACGGCAAGGCGGTCCCGCCCAAGCGCGGTGAAATGAAGCGGTCGATGGAAGCCCTGATCCACCACTTCAAGCTCTATACCGAAGGTTACCGGGTACCCGAAGGCGCAGTTTACGCCGCCGTCGAGGCGCCGAAGGGTGAATTCGGCGTCTATCTGGTGTCGGACGGCTCCAACAAGCCTTACCGCTGCAAGATCCGGGCACCCGGCTTTGCCCATTTGCAGGCGATGGATTTTCTCACGCGGGGCCATCAGCTGGCCGATGTGTCGGCTGTGCTGGGATCGCTCGATATCGTGTTCGGGGAGGTTGACCGGTGATGCCTGCTGCTGGAATGCCCATAGAAGCCTGTGCGATTGAAGCTCTGTTCAACGCGCCTGGCAGTGACTTGAAATAGGCCGGAAATAAGACAAAAGAGTTCATCATGTCCGTTCGTCGACTTGCCGAAGATAATGTCCAGCCAGCAGATTTCGCCTTCAACCGCGAATTCAGTGCGCAGGCGAAGGTTTGGATCAAGAAATATCCGAAGGACCGGGCGCAGTCGGCTGTCATTCCGCTGCTGATGCTGGCGCAGGAGCAGGATGGCTGGGTCACCAAGCGGGCGATCGAAGTTGTCGCCGACATGCTCGGCATGCCTTATATCCGGGCGCTGGAAGTGGCGACCTTCTACACGCAGTTCCAGCTCAAGCCGGTCGGCACACGGGCGCATATCCAGGTTTGCGGCACGACGCCGTGCATGTTGCGCGGCTCCGAAGAGCTGATGGAGGTCTGCCGCAACAAGATCCATCCGGAGCCATTCCATCTCAACGAGAGCGGCACGCTTTCATGGGAAGAAGTGGAATGCCAGGGTGCCTGCGTGAACGCGCCGATGGTGATGATCTTCAAGGATTCCTACGAGGATCTGTCGCCTGAACGGCTGGCCTATATCATCGACCGGTTTGAAGCCGGACGTCCGGAAGACGTGACCCCGGGTCCGCAGGTGAACCGGATTCTCTCCGCGCCGGAAAGTGGGCTCACCAGCCTCACCGAGGAAATCAAGCCGGCGAAAAAGCACGGAACCAAGGCTTCGGATGCTGCAGGCAAGTCGCCTTCGGCAACCAAGGCTGCGCGGCCCAAATCACCTGCGACTGAAACCGCGACCAAGTCTCCCGCCGCGGCCGAGGCCAATGTGAAGGCCGACGCCAAGACTGCAGATACTGCAACCGAAGCGCCGAAAATGAGTCGCGCCCGCAAATCTTCGGCGACGGTGGATCCCGAGGTTGCGGATGACAGCAATCCGATCAGGAACCGCAAGCCCGCAGCGCCCCGCAAGGCAGCTGGCGCAGCGTCGAAATCGGCCAACACGACCGCTTCGCTGGCATCGACCGCCAAATCCGTTACGCCGGCAAAGCCCGCGGCCGAACCGGTCACCGAAGGCAATGCCACGATGTCGGTCGCTGCGACCGCCAAGGGCAGGTCGGCCAAGGCAGCCGAAACCCCGGCGTTGGAAGACAAGAACCGTCCTGCCGGAATCGAACGGCCGGCCGAGCCGGATAATCTGAAGATGATTTCCGGCGTCGGTCCGAAGATCGAGGGCATCCTGCATTCGCTGGGGATCTACACATTCGCGCAAATCGCATCGTGGGAGAAGGCTGAGCGGGAATGGATCGACGGGTATCTGAGATTCAAGGGACGCATTGAGCGTGAAGACTGGCTCAATCAGGCCAAGGCGCTGGCCAAGGGCGGCGAGGCCGAGTACATCAAAGTCTTCGGCAAGAAGCCGCGATAGAGGTGAATGATGTTAGCTGACAAAGACCGGATTTTCACCAATATCTACGGCGTTTACGACAAGTCGCTCAAGGGTGCGATGGCGCGTGGACACTGGGATGGAACCAAGCAGATCCTGGAAAAGGGACGCGACTGGATCATCGACGAGATGAAGGCTTCGGGCCTGCGCGGCCGCGGCGGGGCAGGGTTCCCGACCGGTCTGAAATGGTCGTTCATGCCGAAGGAAAGCGACGGCCGTCCGCATTACCTCGTCATCAATGCCGACGAATCCGAGCCGGGCACCTGCAAGGACCGCGACATCATGCGCAACGATCCGCATACGCTGATCGAGGGCTGCGTGATTGCCGGTTTCGCGATGGGCGCGCACGCAACCTACATCTATGTCCGCGGCGAATACATGCGCGAACGCGAGGCGCTGCAGGCGGCGATCGACGAGTGCTACGATGCCGGTCTGATCGGCAAGAACAACAAGCTTGGCTACGACATGGACATTTATGTCCACCACGGCGCCGGTGCCTATATCTGCGGCGAGGAAACAGCACTTCTCGAGAGCCTCGAAGGCAAGAAGGGCCAGCCGCGGCTGAAGCCGCCATTCCCGGCCAACATGGGCCTCTATGGCTGCCCGACGACGGTCAACAACGTTGAGTCGGTAGCGGTTGCGCCAACCATCCTGCGCCGTGGCGGCGCCTGGTTTGCCGGTATTGGCCGGCCAAACAACACCGGCACCAAGCTGTTTTGTGTCTCCGGTCACGTCAACACGCCATGCACGGTCGAAGAGGCGATGTCGGTACCGTTCCGCGAGTTGATCGACACCCATTGCGGTGGTATCCGCGGCGGCTGGGACAACCTGCTTGCCGTGATCCCAGGCGGATCCTCGGTGCCTTGCGTGCCGGGTGCGGACATGATCGACACGCCAATGGATTTCGACAGTCTGCGCGATCTCAAGTCGGGTCTCGGCACGGCGGCCGTGATCGTGATGGACAAGTCGACCGATATCGTCAAGGCGATCTGGCGGCTGTCGGCCTTCTACAAGCACGAAAGCTGCGGCCAGTGCACGCCGTGCCGTGAGGGCACAGGCTGGATGATGCGGGTCATGGAACGCATGGTCAAAGGCAACGCGCAGAAGCGCGAGATCGACATGCTGTTTGATGTCACCAAGCAGATCGAAGGCCACACCATCTGCGCGCTTGGCGATGCCGCGGCCTGGCCGATCCAGGGCCTGATCCGGCATTTCCGTCCCGAGATGGAAGCGCGGATCGATCAGTACACACGCAATGCCGTTCAAAGCCGCAATGTGCGGCTGGAAGCGGCAGAATAAGAGATCCGTAACATCGGGTCCGGCAGACAGGAAACGTCACAAGGGACAAGAACCAACAGACGACTAAGGAGAAACTGATGTCGATGTTTTCTTTTCCCACCGAGATGAACATGAACGAGATGATGAAACCGATGAACGCCATGGCAGATTGGACCAAAACGGAAGGCTTGGAAGTCTCTCCGTTGATGGTTTATCCGTTGGGTGCGGCGGCTGCGGCCACCGCGGTCGGTTTCGGCATGGCCGGGCAGATGGCCGGTCTGATGATGGGTGCGATGCAGGGCGCCATGCAGAGCCAGTCTTCGTTGCTGGGCCAGCATCCCGACCTGAGCTGGATGATGCCGACCTTGGCCGAGGACCTGGCGCCTGAAGAGCCGGAGGCTGCGGTTGAGGATGAGAAGCCTGCTGCCCCGGAACGGTCTGCAGACATTCTCAAATTGAAGCCTGCGGCGGCGAAAACCAAGCCGAAGCCTGCTTCGGCCAAAGCGAAAGCCTCGCCTGCCAAGGCGAAGACCAGTGCACCGAAAGCCAAGAAGGCAACCGAGGCTGCCGTCGAGAAGCTGAAGACGGACGCGGATGTGGCGGCAGCGGCAAGCACCGAGACGGCTACGGTTGCCAAAGCGCCGGCTGAGGTTGCCAAACCGGTATTGGCTCCCGAAGACTTCCGGCGTCCGATGGAAATGGAAAAACCCGATACTCCGGATGATCTCAAGCTGATTTCGGGTGTCGGGCCGAAGCTCGAGCAGGTGCTCAACAGTCTCGGTGTCTGGACGTTCTTCCAGATTGCTGACTGGAAGCCGGAAGAAGCTGCGTGGGTCGACGATTATTTGCAGTTTGGCGGCAGGGTCGAGCGAGACGGCTGGATTTCGCAGGCCGACGCGCTTGCCAAGGGCGGGGCAACCGCCAACTAGGAATACCACGCCGGGCGGTTTCATCGCCGCCCGGCGAAACACAATCAGGTCCCGGTGAGGGATGGTAGGCGGTCGTATCGGCCGTTCACAAAGGTAGGACTGCTTGCATGGCCAAGATCAAGGTTGATGGAAACGAGATCGAAGTGCCGGATCACTACACGCTGTTGCAGGCGTGTGAGGAGGCCGGCGCGGAAGTGCCACGGTTCTGTTTCCACGAACGGCTCTCGATCGCCGGTAACTGCCGGATGTGTCTGGTCGAGGTGAAGGGCGGCCCGCCGAAGCCTGCGGCATCCTGCGCCATGGGCGTGCGCGACCTGCGGCCCGGTCCGAACGGCGAAACGCCGGAAGTCTATACAAACACGCCAATGGTCAAGAAGGCCCGCGAAGGGGTGATGGAGTTCCTGCTCATCAACCACCCGCTGGATTGCCCGATCTGTGACCAGGGCGGCGAATGCGACCTGCAGGACCAGGCCATGGCCTTCGGCATGGACAATTCGCGCTATGAAGAGAACAAGCGCGCCGTCGAAGACAAATATATCGGACCGCTGGTCAAGACGATCATGAACCGCTGCATTCACTGCACGCGCTGTGTTCGTTTCACCACCGAAGTGGCGGGTATCTCCGAGCTTGGCCTGATCGGCCGCGGCGAGGATGCCGAAATCACCACCTATCTCGAGCATGCCATGAGCTCGGAACTGCAGGGCAATGTCATCGACCTGTGCCCGGTCGGTGCGCTGACCTCGCGGCCCTACGCCTTCCAGGCGCGTCCGTGGGAGCTCAACAAGACCGAATCGGTCGACGTGATGGATGCAGTCGGCTCGGCGATCCGGGTCGATACCCGCGGCCGCGAAGTCATGCGGGTGATGCCGCGCGTCAACGAGGCGATCAACGAAGAGTGGATCTCCGACAAGACCCGCTTCATCTGGGACGGGTTGCGCACGCAGCGTCTCGACCGGCCTTATGTACGCCGCAACGGCCGCCTTGAAGCTGCCTCCTGGGGCGAAGCCTTCGGCGCGATTGCTACCGCGGTATCAGCGGCAGCGCCGGAGAAGATCGGAGCGATTGCCGGCGACCTTGCGACCGTCGAAGAGATGTACGCGCTGAAATCGCTGATGTCTTCGCTGGGTTCGGCGAACATCGATTGCCGCCAGGATGGCGCAGCCCTTGATCCGTCACTTGGTCGGGCGAGCTACATCTTCAACCCGACCATCGACGGCATCGAGGACGCGGACGCGATCCTGATCATCGGATCCAATCCGCGCCGCGAGGCTGCAATCCTGAACGCGCGCATTCGCAAGCGCTGGCGGATGGATGATCTGCCGATCGCGCTGATCGGCGAGCAGGCGGACCTGCGCTACGATCATGAATATCTCGGTGCCGGCCCGGAAACGCTGAAGGACCTGGTCGACGGCAACAGCAAGTTCCTGTCCAAGCTCAAGCGCGCCAAGAAGCCGATGATCATCGTCGGCCAGGGTGCGTTGACCCGCTCCGATGGCGCCGGCGTTCTGGCCAATGCGGCCAAGCTTGCCGATGCAGTCGGCGCGGTGAAGGGCGACTGGAACGGGTTTGCCGTGCTGCACACGGCGGCTGCGCGCGTCGGCGGGCTCGATCTCGGCCTGGTGCCGGGCGAAGGCGGGCTCGATGCGGCCAAGATGCTGACGGGGACCGACGTGCTGTTCCTGCTCGGTGCTGACGAGCTGGACTTCACCAAGAAGACCGCCGGTTTCACAGTCTACATCGGCACCCACGGCGACAATGGCGCCCATCATGCCGACGTGATCCTGCCGGCTGCGGCCTATACCGAAAAGTCGGGCACCTATGTGAATACCGAAGGCCGGGTGCAGCTGGGAAACCGGGCTGCGTTTGCGCCGGGCGAGGCCAAGGAAGACTGGGCCATCCTGCGGGCGCTTTCGGATGTGCTGGGCAAGCGTCTTCCGTATGATTCGCTGGCTGGTCTGCGCGCGGCGCTCTATGCCGAATATCCGCATTTTGCGGAAATCGACATGATTTCCACCGGCGACAGCAGCGCAATTGCCGCAATTGCGAAGAAACCGGGCCGGATGAACAAATCGGCGTTTGCGTCTCAGGTCAAAGACTTCTATTTGACCAATCCGATCGCACGCGCTTCGGCAGTGATGGCTGAATGCTCGGCCTTGGCAAAGACTGCCAAGGCAGTGGCGGCGGAATAGGGGCGGGAAACATCATGGACGGTTTCATCTCAACTTATGTCTGGCCCGCGGCCATCATGATCGGGCAGTCGCTGCTGGTGCTGGTGACGCTGCTCTTGTTCATCGCCTATGTGCTTTATGCCGACCGCAAGGTCTGGGCTGCGGTGCAGCTTCGCCGGGGTCCGAACGTGGTCGGACCGTGGGGTCTGTTCCAGTCCTTTGCCGACCTGTTGAAATTCGTGCTGAAAGAGCCGGTGATCCCGTCGGGCGCCAACAAGGGCGTGTTCCTGCTGGCGCCGCTGGTGGCAGTGACGCTGGCGCTGGCGACCTGGGCAGTGATCCCGTTCAACGCCGGCTGGGTGATCGCAGACATCAATGTCGGCATCCTGTTCGTGTTCGCGATCTCCTCGCTGGAAGTCTATGGCGTGATCATGGGCGGCTGGGCGTCGAACTCGAAATACCCGTTCCTGGGTGCGCTCCGCTCCGCCGCGCAGATGGTGTCCTACGAAGTCTCCATGGGTTTCGTGATCGTTGCGGTGCTGCTTTGCGTCGGCTCGCTCAACCTGACCGACATCGTTCTGGCCCAGTCAAACGGCATCGGCACGCGGATTGGCCTGCCAAATTCGATGCTCGACTGGCATTGGCTGGCGCTGTTCCCGCTGTTCATCATCTTCTTCATCTCGGCGCTGGCCGAGACCAACCGTCCGCCTTTCGACCTGCCGGAAGCTGAATCCGAACTGGTCGCGGGCTTCATGGTGGAGTACGGCTCGACGCCTTACATGATGTTCATGCTCGGCGAGTATGCAGCCATCGTGCTGATGTGCGCGCTGTCGACCATCCTGTTCCTGGGCGGCTGGCTGCCGCCGCTGGATGTGTGGTTCCTCAACTGGGTCCCGGGCATCATCTGGTTCGTGCTCAAGGTCTGCATGATGTTCTTCATGTTCTCGATCGTGAAGGCTTTCGTGCCGCGCTATCGCTACGATCAGCTGATGCGGCTGGGCTGGAAGGTGTTCCTGCCTCTGTCGCTGGTGATGCTGGTGATTGTTGCCTTCGTGCTCAAGCTGACGGGAACCGCACCGTGATCACACTCATCAATTCCCCATTCCGGCCGGTTGTGCCGGCCAAGAGCGGAGACTGACCATGGCCTTGGCTCAAGCCGCAAAATCGCTGTTCCTGAAAGAATTCTTCGGCGCCTTCGTGCTTTCGATGCGCTATTTCTTCAAGCCGAAGGCGACCGTGAACTATCCGAACGAAAAGGGGCCTGTGAGCCCGCGTTTTCGTGGCGAACATGCGCTCCGGCGTTATCCGAACGGTGAAGAACGCTGCATTGCCTGCAAGCTGTGCGAAGCGATCTGCCCGGCGCAGGCGATCACCATTGAGGCCGGACCGCGGCGCAATGACGGCACCCGCCGCACTGTTCGCTATGACATCGATATGGTGAAGTGCATCTATTGCGGCTTCTGCCAGGAAGCCTGCCCGGTCGATGCGATCGTCGAGGGACCTAACTTCGAATTCGCAACGGAAACGCGCGAAGAACTCTATTACGACAAGGACCGGCTGCTCGCCAATGGCGATCGCTGGGAACGGGAAATCGCTCGCAACATCGCGATCGACTCGCCCTACAGATAAGACACCGGGACGGCGCACCATTCGGGCGCGTCGTCTTGAATTCACATGCGGGGGCAGGGGACGGCTTGGGCCAATCCAGGCTCTCTCCGGGGCAGCGACACCAGGTTGTTGTCACTCGCGGGAAAGACGAAAAGGCGCCGATCATGGGTCTTCAGGCTCTGTTTTTCTATTTGTTTGCCTTCGTGGCAGTCGCATCCGCCTTCATGGTGATCGCGGCGCGCAATCCGGTGCATTCCGTTTTGTTCCTCATTCTCACCTTCTTCAACGCCGCAGGCCTGTTCCTGCTCACCGGTGCTGAATTCCTGGCGATGATCCTGCTGGTCGTTTATGTCGGCGCCGTGGCGGTGTTGTTCCTTTTCGTGGTGATGATGCTGGATGTTGATTTCGCGGAAATGAAGTCCGGCGCTCTGGAATATGCCCCGATGGGTGCCCTCGTCGGCATCATCCTGGCGGCTGAGCTGATCATCGTGCTGGCGGGCAACGCGTTTCATCCGGCCGTGGCGGGAAGCGGGGCCAGCCCGATACCGGCGCCGAGCGAGCGGACCAATACCCAGGCGCTGGGGGATGTGCTCTATACCGATTACATCTTCTACTTCCAGATCGCAGGCATGGTGCTCCTGGTCGCCATGATCGGCGCCATCGTGCTGACGCTGAGACATCGTGAACATATCAAGCGGCAAGACATCACCGAGCAGGTCGCCCGGACAAAGGAGACCGCCATCGAGGTGGTCAAGGTCAAGCCCGGCCAGGGCATCTGAACGCGGGGACGTGAAGGAATAATCGCATGGAAATCGGACTCTCCCATTACCTGACTGTCAGCGCGATCCTGTTTACGCTGGGCATTTTCGGGATTTTCCTGAACCGCAAGAACGTGATCGTCATCCTGATGTCGGTCGAGCTCATCCTGCTGGCCGTCAATCTGAACATGATTGCCTTCTCGATGCATCTCAATGACATCGTCGGCCAGGTGTTTGCGCTGCTGATCCTGACAGTCGCCGCGGCGGAAGCCGCGATCGGGCTTGCCATTCTCGTCGTCTTCTACCGAAACCGCGGCTCCATTGCCGTGGAAGACGTCAACATGATGAAGGGCTGAGAGAGCCATGTACCACGCTATCGTCTTTCTTCCTCTTATCGGCGCGCTGATCGCGGGTTTCGGTGGCCGTGCCATCGGCGCCAAGGCGTCGGAATATGTCACGACGCTGTTCCTCATCGTCGCGGCGCTTCTGTCCTGGGTGGCTTTCTTCACCGTCGCCATGGGCGATGGCGAGATGATCCGCATTCCGATCATGCGCTGGATCGATTCCGGTTCGCTCAATGTCGAATGGGCGCTTCGCATCGATACGCTGACCGCCGTGATGCTGGTGGTGGTCAACAGCGTGTCCTGCCTGGTTCACGTCTACTCGATCGGCTACATGCATCACGATCCGCACCGTCCGCGGTTCTTCGCCTACCTGTCGTTCTTCACCTTCGCCATGCTGATGCTGGTGACCTCGGACAATCTGCTGCAGATGTTCTTCGGCTGGGAAGGCGTGGGTGTCGCCTCCTATCTGCTGATCGGCTTCTGGTACAAGAAGCCCTCGGCCAATGCTGCGGCGATGAAGGCCTTCATCGTCAACCGCGTCGGCGACTTCGGTTTCCTGCTCGGTATCTTCGGCCTGTTCGTACTGTTTGGCTCGGCCTCGTTTGATGCGATCTTTGCCGGTGTAGCCGATTACCTTCCGGCCGAAGGCGCGGAGCCCGGCGAAGCCGTGATCACGCTGTTCGGCATGCATCTCGACAAGGCGCATGCGCTGACCGGCGTCTGCCTGCTGCTGTTCATGGGCGCGATGGGCAAGTCGGCACAGTTCCTGCTGCACACCTGGCTGCCTGATGCGATGGAAGGCCCGACCCCGGTGTCGGCGCTGATCCATGCGGCGACCATGGTGACTGCCGGCGTGTTCCTGGTGGCCCGCATGTCTCCGGTATTTGAATATGCGCCCGATGCGTTGACCGTCGTGACCTGGATTGGCGCGATCACCGCCTTCTTCGCCGCGACCGTCGGCCTGGTGCAGAACGACATCAAGCGCGTCATCGCCTATTCGACCTGTTCGCAGCTGGGCTACATGTTCGTGGCGCTCGGCATTGGCGCCTATGGCGGCGCGATCTTCCACCTGTTCACGCATGCCTTCTTCAAGGCGCTGCTGTTCCTTGGCGCCGGTTCGGTGATCCACGCCGTCTCCGACGAACAGGACATGCGCCGCATGGGCGGTCTTCGCAAGAAGATCCCGATGACCTACTGGATGATGATCATCGGCACGATCGCGCTGACCGGCGTCGGTATCCCCGGCACGCTGATCGGTACGGCCGGGTTCTTCTCCAAGGACATCATCATTGAATCGGCTTACGTGGCGCACAATTCCGCGGCGGGCGTGGCCTTCGGCCTGCTGGTGATCGCGGCGCTGTTTACCAGCTTCTATTCCTGGCGGCTGATCTTCATGACCTTCCATGGCAAGCCGCGAGCTTCTGCGGACGTGATGCATCACGCCCATGAATCACCGCCGGTGATGCTGGTGCCGCTGTTCATCCTGGCTGTCGGCGCGCTGTTTGCCGGTGTGGTGTTCAAGGAATTCTTCTTCGGCCATGATTACGACGCCTTCTGGAAGGGCGCGCTGTTCACCCTGCCGGGCAACAATATCGTCGAGGAATTCCACCATGTGCCGCTGTGGGTGAAGCTGAGCCCGTTCGTGGCCATGCTGATCGGCCTCATCACGGCCTGGTTCTTCTACATCCGCTCGCCGGAGACACCGAAGCGGCTGGCTGAGGATCACCAGATGCTCTACCGCTTCCTGCTCAACAAATGGTATTTTGACGAGCTCTACGATTTCATCTTTGTCCGCCCTGCAAAATGGCTCGGTTCGTTCCTGTGGAAACAGGGTGACGGGCGCGTCATTGACGGCTACGGCCCGAACGGCATTGCCGCGCGCGTCCAGGACGTCACCGGCCGGATCACCCGGTTGCAGACCGGATATCTCTACCACTACGCCTTCGTGATGCTGATCGGAATTGCAGCGCTTGTCACATGGATGATGCTCGGGAGTGCATTCTGATGACCGATTGGCCTCTATTGTCAGTTGTCACCTTCATACCGCTGATCTGCGTGCTGTTTTTGCTGCCGATCAAGGATGATACCGAGATCGGACGGCGCAATATCCGCCAGGTGGCGCTCTTGGGCACGACCGCGACCTTCGTGATGTCGCTGCTCATCTGGGCGAGCTTTGATGTCACCGATCCCGGTTTCCAGATGGTCGAAGCCATCGACCTTCCCGGTTCGATGTTCTCCTACGCGATGGGCGTGGACGGCATTTCGATGCTGTTCGTCATCCTCACCACTTTCCTGATGCCGTTGTGCATCCTGGCAAGCTGGAACTCGATCGAAACCCGCGTGCGGGAATACATGATCGCCTTCCTGGTGCTCGAAACCATGATGATCGGCGTGTTCTGCGCGCTCGACATCGTGCTGTTCTACGTGTTCTTCGAGGCCGGTCTCATTCCGATGTTCATCATCATCGGCGTCTGGGGCGGCAAGCGCCGCGTCTATGCCAGCTTCAAGTTCTTCCTCTACACGCTTGCCGGCTCGGTGCTGATGCTGCTGGCGATCATGGCGATGTACTGGGATGCGGGTACGACCGACATCCGGGCGCTGCTTGCGCACAACTTCCCGGCGGAGATGCAAACCTGGCTATGGCTGGCGTTCTTTGCCTCCTTTGCGGTGAAAATGCCGATGTGGCCGGTACACACCTGGTTGCCCGATGCCCACGTCGAGGCGCCGACCGCGGGCTCGGTGATCCTGGCTGGCATTCTGTTGAAGCTCGGCGGCTACGGCTTCCTGCGCTTTTCGCTGCCGATGTTTCCGATTGCCTCAACCGATTTCGCGCCGTTCATCTTCGTGCTGTCGGTCGTCGCCATCGTCTACACCTCGCTGGTGGCGCTGGTGCAGGAAGACATCAAGAAGCTGATTGCCTACTCGTCGGTGGCGCATATGGGTTTCGTGACCATGGGTATCTTTGCTGCCAACCAGCAGGGCGTGCAGGGCGCGATCTTCCAGATGCTCAGCCACGGCCTCGTCTCGGGTGCCTTGTTCCTGTGCGTGGGTGTTGTCTATGACCGGCTGCACACCCGTGAAATCGCGGCCTATGGCGGCCTCGTCAACAACATGCCGAAATATGCGGTGGCGTTCATGATCTTCACCATGGCCAATGTCGGTCTTCCCGGCACGTCGGGCTTTGTCGGTGAATTCCTGACGCTGATGGGCGTGTTCCAGGTCAATACCTGGGTGGCGCTGTTTGCCACCACCGGCGTGATCCTGTCGGCCGGCTATGCGCTGTGGCTCTACCGTCGCGTCGTCTTCGGCGCGCTTGAGAAAGAAAGCCTGAAGGCCATGCTCGACCTGTCCGGCCGCGAGAAGGCGATCCTGTATCCGCTGATCGCGCTGACAATCCTCTTCGGTGTCTATCCGGCGCCGATCTTTGATGTGACGGCAGCTTCGGTTGACGCACTGATCAACAACTACACGGCTTCGCTGCAGGCAGCGCGCGATCTCGCGCTGTCGGTTAACTGAGCTACGGAGACTGCGGGACCATGACGCCAGAAATTCTCTCTACCAGCCTTCAGCTTTCCGTGCCCGAGCTCATGCTGGCCGTGGGCGCGATGGTGCTCCTGATGGTCGGCGTGTTCTCCGGCGAGAAGTCGGTGACGCTGGTCAACGGGTTGGCGGTCGCATTGCTGATCATGGCAGGCCTGGTGCTGGTGCTGGTGACCGGCAATGGCGAGGCCTTCAACGGTGCGTTCCTGTCCGATCCCTTCGCCCGGTTCATGAAGGTGCTGGCCCTCATCGGTGCAATCACCGCCATGGTGATGACGGTCGGTCATGCCAAGGCCGAGCGGATCGACAAGTTCGAGCTTCCGGTGCTGTTCGTACTGGCAACGCTCGGCATGATGCTGATGATCTCGGCCAACGACCTGGTCGCGCTCTACATGGGTCTCGAGCTGCAGTCGCTGGCGCTCTATGTCGTCGCGGCCATCAACCGCGACAGCCAGCGGTCAACCGAAGCCGGCCTGAAATACTTCGTGCTTGGCGCACTGTCGTCCGGCATGCTGCTCTACGGCGCATCTCTGGTCTATGGCTACACCGGTCATACAGGCTTTGACGAGATTGCTGCAGCGATTGCCGGCGGCGAACGGTCGCTTGGGCTGATCTTCGGCCTGGTGTTCCTGCTTGCCGGTATTGCCTTCAAGATCTCGGCCGTGCCGTTTCACATGTGGACGCCGGACGTCTATGAGGGCGCGCCGACACCTGTCACTGCCTTCTTTGCAGCAGCCCCCAAGGTTGCCGCCATGGCGCTGTTCGTCCGCATCGTCATCGTTGCCTTTGAGCCGGTGACGCTCGACTGGCAGCAGATCGTCGTGTTCATCTCGATCGGCTCCATGGTTCTCGGCGCCTTTGCCGCGATCGGCCAGAAAAACATCAAGCGGCTGATGGCCTATTCGTCGATCGCTCACATGGGCTTCGCGTTGGTCGGACTTGCCGCCGGCAGCCAGGCCGGTGTCCGCGGCGTCATCCTCTACATGCTGATCTACATGGTCATGACGCTGGGCACGTTTGCCTGCATCCTCGCCATGCGGCGCAAGGAAGACGGCAATGTCGAGCAGATCGACGATCTGGCCGGACTGTCCTCGACCAACCCGTTCATGGCCCTGATGCTGACCATCCTGATGTTCTCGCTCGCAGGCATTCCGCCGCTGGCAGGCTTCTTCGGCAAGTATTTCGTCTTTGTCGCCGCGATCGAAGCCAAGCTTTACGCGCTTGCCATCATCGGCGTCCTGGCCTCTGTCGTCGGCGCCTATTACTACCTCCGGATCGTCAAGATCATGTGGTTCGACGAGCCCAATGGCTCGTTTGTTCCGGTGGCAGGTGAACTCAAGCTGGTGTTCGGGATGTCGGGTCTGTTCGTCCTGTTCTACGTGCTTGTGGGCAACCCGTTGGGGCTTGCAGCCGATGTTGCCGCGCAGACCTTCTTCTAAGATGGCGCGGCGCGCCGTATGAGAGACCCGGAATTCCGGCACATCGCGTTGGGGGATGTGGCATCCACCAACGCGGAATGCATGGAACGGGCGCGTGCGGGTGATCCTGGCGGGTTATGGATAACCGCCACACGTCAGACCGGCGGCCGCGGCCGCAGGGGCCGGACCTGGGTGTCAGAGCCGGGCAATCTCTATTCGTCGCTGCTGCTGATCGATCCGGGTCCGCAAAAGGCGCTGGCAAGCCTTCCGCTTGCGGTTACCGTTGCGGTTCACGACGCCGTGGCTGCAGCCCTGCCGGATGAGGCGCGCGGCCTGCTGAAGATCAAGTGGCCCAATGACCTGCTCATCGATGGACACAAGACGTCCGGTATCCTGATCGAGGCGGAGCAATTGGCAGACGGGCGCAGGGCGGTGGTCATCGGCTGCGGCATCAATGTCGCGCACCGACCCGATACCGGGCTTTATCCATCGACGTGCCTGGCGGATCAGGGCAGTGCGATCACGCCGCAGGAGCTGTTCGCGCGGCTGGTTGTCTCGATGGACAGCGTGCTGAAGGACTGGGACGAAGGCCGCGGTCTCGCACAAGTGCGCCAGGCCTGGATCGATCGTGCCGAGGGGATCGGCAAGCCGGTGACGGTGAATTTGCCAGACCGGCAAATCCATGGTCTGTTTGACGGAATAGACGACGAAGGCAGGCTGATGCTTGCAATGCCGGATGGTGAGACAAAGATGATCGCTTCAGGCGACGTGTTTTTTGCCTGAGAACGCATGATTTTCACCTTGATCCAGGTCTGGTTCCAGATGAAAACCATGCACAATCCATGAATCCTGCAGCGACCAGAAAGCGTTATTGACGCGGGCGCCTCGCAGTGAAGACATCAGACAGGATAATTGATGACAAAAGAACAGGATCTCGTATTCGTCCCGTTGGGCGGCGTTGGCGAAATCGGCATGAATCTGGCGCTTTATGGCTATGGCTCGCCCAAGCAGCGCGAATGGATCATGGTCGATTGCGGTGTCACATTTCCTGGGCCCGAGCTTCCGGGCGTTGATCTCATTCTGCCGGACATCGATTTCGTCAAGAAACTGGGCAAGCAGCTCAAGGCGATCATCATCACGCATGCGCATGAGGACCATTATGGCGGTCTGGCGCAGATCTGGCCGCAGTTGAACGTGCCGGTCTATGTGTCTGCCTTCACCGCGGGGATGCTGGAAGCCAAGCGGGCCTATGAACGGACCCGGGCGGAAGTGCCGGTCAAGCTGTTCAAGGCGGGGGAACGTTTTACTGCCGGTCCTTTCGAGATCGAGCCGGTGGCCGTCAACCACTCGATTCCGGAGCCGTTCTCGCTGGCGATCCGGACACCGCTTGGCAATCTCATCCACACCGGCGACTGGAAGATCGATGCCACGCCGTCGCTCGGACCGCTGACCGACGAGCACCGTTTCCGGCAGCTGGGCGAGGAGGGGATCCTCGCGATGATGTGCGATTCCACCAACGCCATGCGCGACGGGATTTCGCCATCGGAAAAGGAAATCAGCGCCGGGCTGCGCGAGGTCATCGAGCAGGCCGAAGGCCGGGTGGCGATCACGACCTTCTCCTCCAATGTCGGCCGTATCCGCTCGATTGCGGAAGCCGCGCGCGACGCGGGCAGGGAGGTTCTTCTTCTCGGCAGTTCGATCAAGCGCGTGGTCAATGTCGCCACCGAACTCGGCATGATGGACGGTATTCCGGAATTCCTGGCCGAGGACGAGTATGGCTATATCCCCCGCGACAAGGTGGTGGTCATTCTCACCGGCAGCCAGGGCGAGCCGCGGGCGGCGCTGGCCAAGCTGTCGCGCGACGAGATGCGCAATGTGGCGCTGGCGTCGGGGGACACGGTGGTGTTTTCCTCGCGCGCCATTCCGGGAAACGAAAAGGGCATCATCGATATCAAGAACGGTCTGATCGAGCAGGGCATCAAGATCATCACCGACAACGAGGCACTCGTGCATGTTTCGGGTCATCCGCGCCGTTCGGAGCTGGTGCAGATGTATGAATGGGTCAAGCCGCAGATCCTCGTGCCGGTGCACGGCGAAGCGGCCCACCTGACGGCGCAGGCCGAACTGGCGCAGGCCTCCGGGATCGCGATCACGCCGCGAGTGCGCAATGGCGACATCCTGCGCTTGGCGCCGGGTGCACCGGAAGTGATCGGCGAAGCCCATCATGGCCGCATCTTCAAGGATGGGCAGCTGATCGGCGATTACGACGAGATGGGCATTTCCGAGCGCCGGAAACTGTCCTTTGCCGGTCATGTGGCCGTCAATGTGGTTCTGGATCACCGCTTCGAGTTCCAGCGCGATCCGGTTGTCTCGGCAATCGGCCTGCCGGCCTTCGATGCCGATGGCGACGATATGGAAGACATCCTCTATGATTCCGTCCTCGGTGCGGTCGAAAGCATTCCGCGCGGCCGGCGCAAGGACATCGATGGCGTACGCGAGGCAATTCGCCGCTCTGTTCGCGCCGCTGCAAACGAGGTATGGGGCAAGAAGCCTGTGGTGACGGTGTTCGTCAACAAGGTGTGAGAGGACGATCATGCTTGGACGGCTGAACCATGTGGCAATCGCGGTGCCTGATCTTGCGGCGGCGAGTGCGCAGTACCGCACCATGCTGGGCGCGGAAGTAACCCAGCCGCAGGTTCTGCCCGAGCATGGGGTGACGGTTGTCTTCATCAACCTGCCCAACACCAAGATCGAGTTGCTCGAACCCTTGGACGAGGCGTCGCCGATTGCCGCGTTCCTGGCCAAGAACCCGTCCGGCGGCATGCATCACGTCTGTTACGAGGTCGAGGATATCCTGGCGGCGCGGGACCACCTCAAGGCCCAAGGCGCACGGGTGCTTGGCGACGGCGAACCCAAGATCGGGGCGCATAACAAGCCGGTACTGTTTCTGCATCCCAAGGATTTCAACGGCACGTTGATCGAACTCGAGCAGGTCTGAGGAGCAGGTTTATGGGGTTCGGAACAGGGTTTGCGATCTATTTCATCATCTGGTGGGTGGTGCTTTTTACGGTGCTGCCGTTTTCGGCCCGCAGTCAGGCCGATGAAGGTGACGTCACTTTGGGCACAACCCACAGTGCCCCGGCCAATTTCAGCTTCTTGCCGATCTTCTTGCGCACCACACTGGTTTCGGGCGCGGTGTTTGCGGCCTATTTTCTGGTTACCGTGGTCGGCGGATACACGCTCGATGACCTGATCGCGCTTGCGCCGGACTTCAAGCCTGCAGCCAACTGATCGGCCATCTTCCATGGAACTTTGCGCCTGGACCTCCGTTGGTCAGGGCACTGCAAATTCCGATGGAGGCTTAAATGTCCAAGACACAATCCGACCGCCTGACAGAATCCGACCTGGCTCAGGACAAGATGGGCGACAATTCGCTTCAGGGTAACGATCAGAGCAATGTGCGCAATCAGCGCCATGCGGTTCCCGACGTCAAGCAGACCCCCGACGACGGGGTGATCGAAAGTCTTGAGAAAATGGACAAGGATGTTCGTGCCGAAAGAGAACTTGGCAAGGGCGCGCGCAAGTCCGACTAAGCCTATACAACAGTCTAGCAGCGGCTCCGGTTACCGATGATGGTGACCGGAGCCGTTTTGCATTTACCGATGACTGGAACTACGCGAAATCTGCCCAAAAAAAAACAAGGCTTGGAGCCTTGTTGTTCAGGTGTCGCGTGATCTGTTTCCCGGTTGCCCGGGGGCTGCGAACAAAGCGCGCCTGAGATCCTATCCTCCCAAGACTTTGACCGCGAATTGGGCAACTCCCACTGAGACTTGCCTCTTTAGTGGGCTTTATTTAGCGCAATGCGGGCGGCTTGTCACGCGTTTTGTGACAGGGCTGTTTGAGACGAATGGATTAGTACATCAATCTACTGGCGCGGCCCGCAAGTCGCTGATGTACGGGTTTTCTTTGCCAGGCGAAGCGGATAAGAACGCATGAGTCCCGACCTTCGTCGGGGCAACCCTCATTTTGCCCGAATCGGCCATCACGGCTGAAGCCAAACCGGATCATCCCAATGCGTCTGTCCAAATACTTTCTTCCTATCCTCAAGGAAAACCCCAAGGATGCGGAAATCGTCTCCCACCGCCTGATGGCGCGCGCCGGCATGATCAAGCAGCAGTCTGCGGGGGTCTATTCCTGGCTGCCGCTGGGCAAGCGCGTTCTCGACAAGGTGTGCAATATCGTCCGCGAGGAGCAGAATCGGGCAGGGGCGATCGAAATCCTGATGCCGACCGTGCAGCCGGCTGACCTGTGGAAGGAAAGCGGTCGTTACGATGATTACGGCCAGGAGATGCTGCGCATCAACGACCGCAACGACCGCGAAATGCTCTACGGTCCGACCAATGAAGAGATGGTCACCGATATCTTCCGCTCCTACGTCAAATCCTACAAGGATCTGCCGCTCAATCTCTACCACATCCAGTGGAAGTTCCGTGACGAGCGCCGACCCCGTTTCGGCGTGATGCGCGGGCGCGAATTCCTGATGAAGGACGCCTATTCCTTCGACCTCGATTATGAATCCTCTGCTGCCGCCTACAACCGGATGTTCGTGTCCTACCTGCGCACGTTTGAACGCTGCGGGTTGAAATCGATCCCGATGCGCGCCGACACAGGTCCGATCGGCGGCAGCCTGAGTCATGAATTCATCGTGCTGGCTGAAACTGGTGAAAGCCAGGTGTTCTGCCACCGCGATTTCGAGGGATTTGCGGTGCCGCCCAAGGACATGAATTATGATGATGACGCCGCGGTTGCGGCCATTGTCGAGAACTGGACGACGCCGTTTGCCGCGACCGATGAGATCATGGAAAAGGAAGAATGGGCGCGCGAGGCCTGGGAAGGGCTCGGCGAGGACGCCCGCGTCTCCGCCCGCGGCATCGAAGTCGGGCATATTTTCCATTTCGGCACCAAATATTCCGAGCCGATGAACGCCTTCGTTCAGGGCTCGGACGGCAAGCAGCATTTCGTGCAGATGGGCTCCTACGGGATTGGCCCGTCGCGCCTGCTCGGCGCCATCATCGAGGCCTCGCATGACGAGAACGGCATCATCTGGCCCGAAGGCGTGGCGCCGTTCGATATCGGCCTGATCAACATGAAGCCCGGTGACCCGGCCTGCGACGCAGCCTGCGAACAGATCGAGACCGCGCTCGAGAATGCCGGACTCGAAGTGCTTTACGACGATACCGACGAGCGCGCCGGGGCAAAGTTTGCCAAGGCCGACCTGATCGGCCTGCCGCTGCAGGTTATTGCCGGACCGCGGTCGGTCGCCGAGGGCAATGTCGAGATCAAGGTCCGGGCCACCGGCGAGCGCGAAACGCTGTCGATCGAAGCTGCCATCAACCGCCTCGCGCAAGCCCGATAGGCCAAGGGTAGGCCAAAGGATGATCCGATGACCGATGCCGAGAGTTCAGCCGTCTCCGCCATGCCCTCAGCCAGGCCTTTTTCGGCTTTTGAGCGGATGGTGGCCTGGCGCTATCTGCGCTCGCGCAGGAAAGAGGCTTTCATTTCGGTGATCGCCGGTTTTTCCTTCGTCGGAATCATGCTTGGCGTGGCGACGCTGATTATCGTGATGTCGGTGATGAACGGTTTTCGCGGTGAGCTGATCACCCGGATCCTCGGCATCAATGGCCATATGGTGGTGCAGCCGATCGATCGTCCTCTCGATGATTACGCCGCACTGGCGGATCGCTTCAAGCTGGTTGACGGGGTCGTCAATGCGATCCCGCTGGTCGAAGGCCAGACGCTGGCATCGGGTGTCGGCGGCGCCGGAACCGGCGCGCTGGTGCGCGGGATCAGGGCCGAAGACTTTCAGTCGATGAAGATCGTCTCGGAAAACATCCGCTCCGGTGACCTGGTCGGCTTTACCGCAGGCGAGGGCGTGGCGATCGGTTCGCGCATGGCCCAGTCACTGGGTCTTGGCGCCGGCGATCTGATCACCCTGGTGGCGCCTGAGGGCGATGTGACGCCATTTGGCGTGACGCCGCGGGTCAAGGCGTATCCGGTCTCGGCGATTTTCGAGGTCGGCATGTCCGAATATGATTCATCGATCATCTACATGCCGCTCGAAGAGGCGCAGCTCTACTTCAATGCCGAAGGTGTGGTGCAGTCGATCGAGATCTTTGTCGAAGATCCGGATGACATCGACACCATGCGGCCGCTGGTCGAGGCTGCGGCGGAGCGGCAGATCTTCATCAGTGACTGGCGGCAGCGCAACCAGACCTTTTTCTCGGCCTTGCAGGTCGAGCGCAATGTGATGTTCATGATCCTCACGCTGATCATCCTGGTCGCGGCGCTGAACATCGTTTCGGGGCTGATCATGCTGGTCAAGGACAAGGGCCGCGATATTGCCATCCTGCGCACCATGGGGGCGACCTCGGGTTCGGTGATGCGGATCTTCTTCATGACCGGAGCGGCGATCGGTGTCACCGGCACCATTGCCGGGTTCCTGCTCGGCGTGATCGTGTGCCTCAATGTCGAGAGCATCCGCCAGTTCTTCTCCTGGCTGTCGGGCACAACGCTGTTCAATCCGGAGCTCTATTTCCTGAGCCAGTTGCCGGCAGACATGGATACCGGTGAGACGATTGTCGTGCTGATCGTGGCGCTGGCCTTGTCGTTCATCGCCACACTGATCCCATCCTGGCGAGCCTCCAAACTCGATCCTGTACAGGCGCTGCGTTATGAGTAATCCGATGGGCAATGCCGCAGCTCCGGTCTTGCAGCTGGTCAATGTCAGCCGTCACTTTGTGCAGGGCGAGAACCAGATCTCGATCCTGGACGAGGCAAATTTCAGCCTGCAACCCGGGGAAACCGTGGCGCTGGTGGCGCCCTCGGGCAGCGGCAAATCAACGCTTTTGCATCTTGCCGGTCTGCTCGAGCATCCCGACGACGGCGATGTGCTGGTTGACGGGGAAGCCTGCGGCAACCTGCCCGATGACCGCCGCACCGCCATCCGGCGTTCGGAGATCGGTTTCGTCTACCAGTTCCATCATCTGTTGCCGGAGTTTTCGGCGCTGGAAAACATCATGATGCCGCAGCTGATCTCGGGACTGCCGCAGGCCGAAGCCAGGGAGCGTGCCGAGCAGTTGCTCGATTACATGCGGATCGGGCACCGGGCCGATCACCGGCCATCCGAGCTGTCAGGCGGCGAGCAACAGCGCGTGGCCATTGCCCGCGCGGTTGCCAATGCGCCGCTGGTGCTGCTCGCAGACGAGCCGACCGGCAATCTCGACCCGGAAACCGCCGGCTATGTCTTCGAAGCGCTCGATGCGCTGGTGCGGCAATCCGGTCTGTCTGCGGTGATCGCGACCCACAATCACGATCTGGCGAGCCTGATGAATCGCCGGGTGACACTCCACGACGGCAAGGTGGTCGAGCTCTAATAGCGGTGCTCCCCAGGCGCCGAATGGCCGACAGCCAAAAAAGTTCTGTCAGATGGAACCATATGGCACTGCACGAGTTGGGCAGTGAAAGGTGGAATCATGACAAAGCAAAACTACGAACTTGAACATCGCGACGATGGCTGGGTTTACATCATCGATGGCCGGCGATCCCCCTTCTATTCAACCCGGGACGAGGCGGTTCAGGCTGCCGAGGGTGAATCGGTACCCCATACATTTGACGAGGAGCTCGACGATGAGCTGGACGAGGGCCTGGAGGACACGTTTCCTGCCAGCGATCCGGTTTCCGTCACCCGCAGCGGCCACACCGGCGGACCGGACAGAAGCAAGTAGGCAAGAGCCCGCGGCTCTTTCCCAAAAGGTCTGACGTGCTCCCGCCACAGACCAAAAAGGGCATGACGGATTTCTCCGTCATGCCCTGTTCTCGTTTCGCTGTGTCGAGCGTCAGCGCAGGCGCTTGGCAGCCGTCTCCGGGACCAGTTCGCCGGCCAGGCGGCGGTCGAGATAGTCCTCGCACTCGGTCATCAGCTCATCGATCTTGCCGGTGAAGAAGTGGTTGGCGCCCGGCAGGGTCTTCTGGGTGATGAGGATGCCCTTCTGCAGCTTGAGCTTTTCAACCAGGCCGTTGACGTCCTTTTCGGGCGCGACCTTGTCGGCATCGCCGTGAATGATCAGGCCCGAGGACGGGCAGGGCGCCAGGAACGAGAAGTCGTAGGTGTTGGGCTGCGGTGCGATCGAGAAGAAACCTTCGATCTCCGGCCGCCGCATCAAGAGCTGCATGCCGATCCAGGCGCCGAAGGAATAGCCTGCGACCCAGCAGCTCTTCGAATCGGGATGCAGGCTTTGCACCCAGTCGAGCGCGCCGGCGGCATCGGAGAGTTCTCCGGCGCCGTGGTCGAAATCACCCTGGCTGCGACCGATCGAGCGGAAGTTGAAGCGCAGCGTCGTGAAACCGCGCTGCTGGAACATGTAGAACATCTGGTAGACGATCTGGTTGTTCATGGTGCCGCCGAACTGCGGGTGCGGATGCAGGATGATGGCAATCGGTGCGTTCTTTTCCTTGCCCGGCTGGTAGCGGCCTTCGAGACGACCGGCGGGTCCGTTGAAAATAACTTCAGGCATTGATACTCCATACGTGAGCTGGGTTCGCGAGTGCCTGCTGACGGGTTTTGCGAACCTGGCGGGCGGGGGGATAACGCGTCCGGACCCTTGACGAGGGCGGGGCGGCTCCCTAGAACCTAGTTTAGAATCGTTCGAAACTGCAGCGTGATCGCTGAAAGTTTGTGTGTCTTACGGCATCGGACACGGAAAATTCAAGAAAAATGCGTTCGCCATCACGGCAGACGGTATCCGCAGGCAACAAAACCATGGCCACTGGGCGTCTCTATTTCGACTACAACGCGACTGCGCCGCTTTTAGCGGAAGCGCAGGCTGCGATGGTCGATGCGATGGCGCTGCCTGGCAATCCGTCCTCTGTGCATGCGGAAGGCCGCAAGTCCCGTGCCGTCATCACCAGTGCACGTGAAGCTGTCGCACGGCTCTGCAGCGTGCCTGCCGCGCAGATCGTGTTCTGCTCTGGCGCCACGGAAGCCGCCAACCATGTGCTGACGCCGGATTTCCGCATGGGCCGTTCCCCCGTCCGGGTGTCGCGGCTGTTTGTGTCGGCGGTGGAACATCCCGCCATGCTCGAGGGTGGGCGGTTTGCACCTGATCAGGTCACCATCCTGCCGGTCGATGGCAATGGCCGGATTGACCTTGCCGCGCTTTCCGAGGCGCTGGCCGCCCATGACCAGGCAAGCGGCCAGGCCATGCTCGGGCTGCAACTGGCCAACAATGAAACCGGCGTGATCCAGCCGGTCCGTGAAGCCGCAGACATCGTCAAGGCCCAGCATGGCCTCGTGGTTGTCGACGCCGTGCAGGGGGCTGGCCGCCTGCCGCTGTCGCTTGAAGAGCTTGGCGCGGATTTCATGATCCTGTCGGGTCACAAGATCGGCGGTCCGAAAGGGATCGGTGCGTTGATCAGCGCCGGCGAGATCCTGATGCCTGCACCCTTGCTGCGTGGCGGGGGCCAGGAAAAGGGTCATCGTGGCGGCACCGAGAACCTTGTCTGTATTGCCGGCTTTGGCGCCGCCGCCGAAGTGGCAAGCGAAGCGCTGGCCGATATCGAGCGTGTTGCGGAGCTGCGTGACCGTCTGGAAGCCGGGCTCAACGAGCTTGCGCCCGATGTGATCATCCATGGTTCGACGGCCGACAGGCTTGCCAATACCTGCTTCTTTTCGCTTCCTGATCTGAAGGCGGAAACCGCGCAGATCGCCTTTGACATGGAAGGTGTTGCCGTGTCGGCAGGTGCTGCCTGTTCCTCGGGAAAGATCGGCACCAGCCACGTGCTTGCGGCGATGGGAGCCGACGCAGAACTGGGCGCAATCCGGATCAGCCTTGGCCGGGAGCATAGCCCAAAAGACGTTGAGCGGTTCCTCGAGGCGTTCAATGCGATCAATACCCGGCGGATGGCGCGCAAAGGCGCGCCGGTTGCCGCCTAGGATGAGCATATAAATTTCTGTTCGCGAGCAAGGAAATTTCGCGAATGACATAGCAGGGACAGCCGTCCCACCCTACATAGTGGTGAGCCATGAGCGGCACATCACAAGACGTTAACAAGCCACCGGCCTTGACCCGGCGAGATTGGAGAGCGCCATGCCTGCAGTGCAGGAAACCATTGATCAGGTACGTCAGATTGACGTGGATCAGTACAAATACGGTTTCGAGACCGTCATCGAAAGCGATACCGCGCCCAAGGGCCTGACCGAAGACACCATCCGGATGATCTCGGCCAAGAAGGATGAGCCCGAATGGATGCTGGAATGGCGTCTGGACGCGTTCAAGCGCTGGCTGACGCTGGAAGAGCCGACCTGGGCGCGCGTCGATTATCCGAAGATCGATTTCCAGGACATCCACTACTACTCGGCGCCCAAGGGCACCACCGGACCGAAGTCGATTGACGACGTCGATCCGGAACTGCTGCGGGTCTACGAAAAGCTCGGCATTCCGTTGCGCGAGCAGGAAATCCTGGCCGGCGTGCAGCAGTCGAAGATTGCTGTCGATGCGGTGTTCGATTCTGTGTCGGTCGTGACCACCTTCAAGGAAGAGCTGTCCAAGGCCGGCGTGATCTTCATGTCGATCTCCGAAGCGATGCGCGAGTATCCGGAACTGGTCCAGAAATATCTCGGCACTGTGGTTCCGGTCACCGACAACTATTACGCCACGCTCAATGCGGCAGTGTTTACCGACGGATCGTTCGTCTATGTGCCGAAGGGCGTTCGCTGCCCGATGGAGCTGTCGACCTATTTCCGCATCAACGAGAAGAACACCGGCCAGTTCGAGCGCACGCTGATCATCGCCGAGGAAGGGGCTTACGTCTCCTACCTCGAAGGCTGCACCGCGCCACAGCGCGACGAGAACCAGCTGCATGCGGCCGTGGTCGAGCTAATCGCGATGGATGATGCCGAGATCAAGTATTCGACGGTGCAGAACTGGTATCCTGGTGACAAGGACGGCAAGGGCGGCATCTACAACTTCGTCACCAAGCGTGGCGATTGCCGCGGCAAGAACTCCAAGATCTCGTGGACCCAGGTCGAGACCGGGTCGGCGATCACCTGGAAGTACCCGTCCTGCATTCTGCGCGGCGACAATTCGCGCGGCGAGTTCTACTCGATTGCAGTGTCGAACGGCTACCAGCAGATCGATTCCGGCACCAAGATGATCCATCTGGGCAAGAACACCTCGAGCCGGATCATCTCCAAGGGGATTTCTGCGGGCCATTCGTCCAACACCTATCGCGGCCAGGTCTCGGCCCACCGCAAGGCGTCGAATGCGCGCAATTTCACCCAGTGCGACAGCCTGCTGATCGGCGATCAGTGCGGCGCGCACACGGTGCCCTATATCGAAGCCAAGAACTCGACGGCACAGTTCGAGCATGAGGCGACCACCTCGAAGATTTCCGAGGACCAGCTGTTTTACTGCCTGGCCCGCGGCATCCCCGAGGAAGAAGCCATCGCGCTGATCGTCAACGGCTTCGTCAAGGAAGTGATTCAGGAACTGCCGATGGAATTTGCGGTCGAAGCGCAAAAGCTGATCGGCATCAGCCTGGAAGGCAGCGTCGGTTAAGCACAAGAGTGGCGGCCGGGTTTCGGCCCGGCGCTCCTCAAGACGGGAGCATGACCCATGAGCATCGATGCAACAGCAATCGCCTGGTACGCCGTCATCTGTGGCGTGCTGTCGGCGCTGGCGCCAAGTTTTGGCGGCAGGCTGGTGCGGGTGCTGATCGGGGGAGTGGTTGGCATCATCGCCGCCACGCTGCTGCCGATGATCCGAGGATTGACTGGGCTGTAAAGCCCGACCGGAGTGAAGCCGGTCCAGACACAAATTGAATTCGAGTTGGGAAACTACGACATGTTGGAAATCAAGAACCTACACGCCCGCATCGCCGAAGACGGCACGGAAATCATTCGCGGCCTGAACCTCACGGTCAAGGCCGGCGAAGTCGCTGCCATCATGGGGCCGAACGGCTCGGGCAAATCGACGCTGTCCTACATTCTGGCCGGCCGCGACGACTACGAAGTCACCGAAGGTGACATCCTGTACAATGGCGAGAGCATTCTCGAGCTCGACCCGTCTGAGCGCGCCGCCAAGGGCATTTTCCTGGCGTTTCAGTATCCGGTCGAAATCCCCGGCGTTGCCACCATGCAGTTCCTCAAGGTGGCGATGAACGAGCAGCGCAAGGCGCGCGGCGAGGAAGAACTGAAGACGCCCGAATTCATCAAGCTGGTCAAGGAAGCTGCAGCCAGCCTGCAGATCAACCCGGACATGCTCAAGCGTCCGCTCAATGTCGGGTTCTCGGGTGGCGAAAAGAAGCGCGCCGAGATCCTGCAGATGAAGCTGCTCGGACCACAGCTGTGCGTGCTCGACGAGACCGACTCCGGCCTCGACATTGACGCGCTGAAGATCGTGTCCGATGGCGTCAATGCGCTGCGCTCGCCCGATCGCGCGGTGATCGTCATCACCCACTACCAGCGCCTGCTCGAGCACATCGTGCCCGACACCGTGCACGTGCTTTACAAGGGCCAGGTGATCAAGACCGGCGACAAGGATCTGGCGCTTGATCTGGAAGCCAATGGCTATGCCGGGATCATCGAAGCCGCCGCTTGAGGTGACGCCGAACGAACGGGCCGGAAGCTCAGGAGAGACAGGCATGAACATGCAGACAAAACCGCCACACACTGCCGCAGAAAAGGCGATTCTGGACAGTTTCGCCGAGATCATGGGGCAATTGCCCGGTGACGCGCCGGTGACCGCTGCTCGCGACAAGCTGGTCAGTGCGATCAGCAGCGACGGGCTGCCCACGCGCCGCATCGAAAGCTGGCACTACACCGACCTGCGCAACCTTCTGCGCGATGTCCCGGGCCAGGCCAGCGGTGCCGCGCAGCAGGTCGATCCGCTGGTCCGCGGCAGCCTGGTGCTGCCGGTGGTGCAGGGCCAGAGCGCTGAAATTCGGGCGCCCGAAGGCGTGGAACTGAGCTCCTACATGGAACTTCTGGCCTCCGGTGAGGCAGTGAAGACGCTTGTGCCCCGCGGTTCCGACGATCTGATCGGCCGTCTCAACGGCGCCTTCGTGATGGACGGCTACAGCTTCTCCGTGGCTGCCGACCAGGCGATCGAGGAGATCATCGAAATCCAGTCGACCCAGTCGGGCGGCCAGGTGCACAATCGCTTTGCAGCCAGTTTCGGCGCCAAGGCGACCGCGACCATCGTCGACCGGCATCTGGGCGACAAGGGACAGACCGGCCTGTCGAGTGCAGTGACGACGCTTGATCTCGCCGATGGCGCGGACGTGACCTGGATCATCCTGCAGGGGTGCGGTGAAGACGATCAGCGGCTGGCGCAGTTCAATGCCCGGCTCGGCGCTGACGCCAAGCTGAAGCTCTACGTGATCAATGCCGGCGGCAAGCTGGTGCGGCAGGAGCTGCATGTGGAAGCAGCCGGCGAGGGCTCACATCTCGATTTGCGCTGTGTCAACCTGCTGGCCGGCGACAGCCACACCGACGTGACGCTGACGCTTGGCCATAACGTGCCCAACACGACGTCCTCGGAGATCGTCCGCAACGTGGTGTTGAACCGCGCCCGCGGCGTCTTCCAGGGACAGATCCGGGTGGCGCAGGTGGCACAGAAGACCGATGCGCAGATGGCCTGCAACACGCTGCTTTTGTCCGATGACGGCGAATTCTCGGCCAAGCCGGAACTCGAGATCTTTGCCGATGACGTGATCTGCGCCCATGGGGCGACGGTGATCGATATCGACCACAATCACCTGTTCTACCTGCTGGCGCGCGGCATCTCGGAGAAGTCGGCGCGCGGGCTTCTGGTCAATGGTTTTGTCGATGAGCTGATTGACGAGCTGGAAAACGAGGACCTGGTCGAAGCGCTGGAAACGCTTATCGAACAGTGGCTTGCCGATCATGGCTGATACTTTGAATCAGGCATATGATGTTGAGGCCGTGCGCAGGGATTTTCCGATCCTGTCGCGCATGGTTCACGACAAGCCGCTGGTCTATCTCGACAATGGCGCCTCGGCACAGAAGCCGCAGGCGGTGATCGACGCGATCACCCATGCCTATTCGAACGAATATGCCAATGTGCACCGGGGGCTGCATTTCCTGTCAAATGCAGCGACGGACGCCTATGAGAATGCGCGCGAGATCGTGAAGCAGTTTCTCAACGCGCCATCGGTCGACAATGTGGTGTTCACCAAATCGACCACCGAGGCGATCAACACGGTCGCCTATGGCTACGGCATGCCGCATATCGAAGATGGCGACGAGATCGTCATCACCATCATGGAGCACCACTCCAACATCGTGCCGTGGCATTTCCTGCGCGAGCGGCAGGGCGCGAAGATTGTCTGGGTCGGCGTGGACGATGAGGGCAATTTCAATCTCGATGATTTCCGAAACGCGCTGACCGACCGCACCAAGCTTGTCGCCGTCACCCACATGTCGAACGTGCTCGGCACCGTGGTTGATGTGAAGGAAGTCTGCCGGATCGCGCATGAGCGCGGCGTCAAGGTGCTGATCGATGGCAGCCAGTCGGCCGTGCACATGCCTGTCGATGTGCAGGACATCGATTGCGACTGGTACGTCATGACCGGGCACAAGCTCTACGGCCCGTCGGGCATCGGCGTGCTTTACGGCAAGATGGATGCGCTCAAGGCGATGCAGCCCTTCATGGGTGGTGGCGAGATGATCGTCGATGTCAGCGAAGACAGCGTCACCTACAATGATCCGCCGCACCGGTTCGAGGCGGGGACGCCGCCGATCGTTCAGGCCATCGGTCTGGGAGCGGCGCTGGAATACATTGAGAAGCTCGGCCGTGACCGCATCGCCGCGCACGAGGCGGACCTTGCAGCCTATGCGCAGGAGAAGCTGTCGGCGGTCAATGCGCTGCGGCTGATCGGTAGGGCGCCGGGCAAGGGGGCAATCTTTGCCTTCGAGATCGAAGGTGTCCATGCGCATGATATCTCGATGCTGATCGACCGCTCCGGCGTGGCGGTGAGGGCGGGCACCCATTGTGCCCAGCCGCTGCTCAAGCGCTTTGGCGCAACGTCGACTTGCCGAGCCTCGATGGGGCTCTACAATACCCGTGCGGAAATCGATGTGCTTGTGGAAGCGCTCGACAAGGCGCGGGCCTTTTTTTCCTGAAGGAGCAAAGCCGATGAGCGACGCATCCGAACCGAAGACCGAAACCGAAACCGCGACGGAAACCTCGGTGGCCGAATCGGCGATCCCGCGCGAGGAACTGGCGCGGCTGAGCGACGACATCATCTCGGCGCTGAAGACCGTCTATGATCCGGAGATTCCGGCCGACATCTACGAGCTCGGGCTGATCTACAAGATCGACATCGAGGATGACCGCATGGTCAAGATCCAGATGACGCTGACCGCACCTGGCTGCCCTGTGGCCGGTGAAATGCCGGGCTGGGTTGAGAACGCAGTCAACACGGTGGAAGGCATCTCCGGCGTCGATGTTTCGATGACATTCGACCCGCCCTGGACACCGGACCGGATGAGCGAAGAAGCGCAGGTGGCGGTCGGCTGGTACTGATTTGCCACCCGGGTGGCAAATCACGCGACTTGTTAACCTGATAAACCCACACTACATTCAGAAGATGAAGCAGCGGGCCTTGAACCCGTGTTGCCGAAGGAGACTGTAATGGGCTTTGCCGTAATGACCTTGACCCCGGCTGCTGCCGAGCGGGTCAAGACGATCGTCAAGACATCCGACAATGCGGAAGGCATCCGCGTCAGCATCAAGAAGGGTGGCTGCGCCGGAATGGAATATGCCATCGATCTGGCGACCGAGGTGAACGAGAAGGACGACCGGATCGAGCGCGACGGTGCGACCGTCTTCGTGGCACCCGAGGCTGTGCTCTACCTGCTCGGCACCGAGATGGACTACGAGGTGACCAAGCTGCGCTCGGGCTTCGTGTTCAACAACCCGAACCAGACCTCGGCCTGTGGCTGCGGTGAATCGGTCGAACTCAAGCCAGCCGATCTGGCCAAGTTGGCGGAAGCCGGCAACCCGGTCGTGCGCACTGACTGAGCTGAAAGCTTGATTCAAGATGTTGCTAATGTGATTCCGGAAAAACCCGCAAGTCGCTGACTTTGCGGGTTTTTTTTGTTCTTTTGTGGATGCGTGCTGTGTTGCTCTCGTGGCGCTCTAGACGAAGGTGACTCGCAGATCAGCAAGAGGCAGCCCGCTGACTGATGTCGACCAGGTTTCGCCTTGTTTGACCGGGAATGCCCGCGTCACCGTACCGGTGGTAACGATTTCACCGGCGCGGATCGGGTCGGCCTCGGGATCGTTTGAGATCACCTCGATGGCGTGGCGCAGCGCCGATAACGGGCTGCCAAGAACGTTGGAACCGTGGCCAATGTCGATCAATTCCCCATCGCGGGCGAGCTCGATCTGGAAGCCTTGCAAAGCCGAACTCAGAACCGCGGCCTCTTCATCCGACACTTTCCGGCGTGGCCCACACAGATAGGCGCCGTGCAGTCCGAAGGCCGCGACCGTGTCGGCAGCCCTGAATTTCCAATCCTTGTAAAGTGAATCGACGATCTCGAAGCCGTGCGCATACCAGTCGACTGCATCGAGCAATTCGTCGTCGCTTCCCCCGGTGCGAGGCGCGCGCGAGAACGCGAAGGCGATTTCGGGTTCAATACGCGGCTCGCAGAAAGGGGCGAGAGAAACCCGGTTTTCCGCCGACGAAACGTCCTGAAAAGTGGTGTCATACATGTAGCCCCATATCGGGGCGTGGACCTGGTATTCGTCCCAGATGGTGCGGTTGGTGAACTCGAGTTTTCGCCCGATGACGCGCTCGCCTTCAGCCGAGCGTAGATCCCTGATCCGTCGGCTGATGCTGTAGGCGGCTTCCATCGAAAGCTCCTCTGGCTCGGCACAGGCGACCTGCCGCCTGTCGCGTCGGGCGTCAAGGATGTAGCGCGCGCGATTCTCTTCCCAAGTAGCCGTCATCGTTTAGCTCCGCATCTTCTCGCCCATCGGATCGAACGGGGCTTCCAGCGCAATGCGCGCGGGGCGGCGGATGCCGAGGATTTCAATCTCGAACATTCCCGCGTCGCCGTTGGTCGCAAGGGCGGCCGGGATATAGCCCTGGGCCATCGAACTGCCGATGGAGTGGGCGTAGCCGCCGGAGGTGATCCAACCGACGACGCGCCAGTCACCATCGCGCAGGCTGCCGCCTTCGGGCTTGGGAACTTCCGTGCCGTCCGCATCGAAACGCGGTGCGCCATAGCCGTGCGGTGGCTCGACCGTGCCGTAGTCGGTGTCGCCGACTTTCGCCCAGACCGGCTCGTCACCCATCACGTCGGCGTCGAGCGCATCGACCAGGAAGGAGGTCCGCATCAGCTTCGGGCCGTCGGCATGTTCCTTGGCTGCGGCTTCGCGGCCGATGAAGTCGTTCTTCGACAGTTTGATGAAGCGATCCATGCCGGCCTCATAGGGGCCGTAGATCGGACGCAGCTCGCGGAACCAGGTCGGGAAGTTCTTCTCGAGCCGCATCGAGAGCAGGGCGCGCATGCCGAAATCTGCAATGCCGAACTCCTCGCCGGCCGCCTTGATGGCGCGGTAGACCGCGAACTCGTAAGCCGGTTCCATCCAGATCTCGTAGCCGAGATCGCCTGTGTAGGTGACGCGGTTCACCATGCAGGGCGCGCCGCCGACATCCATCTGGCGGAAATCCATGAAGCGGAAGGCCGTATTGGAGACGTCGTCATCGGTGAGCTTTTGCAGCACGTCGCGGGCGCGGGGGCCTGCGATCGACAGGCCGACCAGGGTGAGGTCGTAGCGGTGGATGCGGATCGGGCTTCCAGCGGGCAGGTGCTGGTTGAACCAGCGCATGTGGAAACGTTGGGCTGCCGACGAGCCCCAGACCATGAAGTCCTCGTCGGCCACCTTGGCGATGGTGAAATCGCCGATCAGCTTGCCGAATTCGTTGAGCATCGGGGTCAGCACAATGCGGCCGGTCTTCGGCATGGTGTTGGTCATCAGATGCGACAGCCAGGCCTCGGCGCCCTGGCCGGAGACGCGGTACTTGGCGAAATTGGCGATCTCGGTGACACCAACGCGCTCGCGCACTGCTCGGACTTCCTCGCCGATGTGCTTGAAATCATTGGAGCGGTGGAAGGACAGCACATCGTGGGCTTCTTCCGCCGAGGGCGCGAACCAGAGCGGTGTTTCCAGACCCCAGCTGTTGCCCATGACCGCGTGGTTGTCGCGCAGCATGGTGTCGTAAAGTGGTGTGGTCTGCTGCGGCCGGGCGGCTGGCAGTTCTTCGTTGGGAAACGAGATCGAGAAGCGGCGGGAATAGTTCTCGCGCACCTTGGCATTGGTGTAGCGCAGCGTCGCCCATTCGCCGAAGCGGGCCACGTCCATGCCCCAGATGTCGGCGCCGGGGTCGCCATGCACCATCCAGTTCGACAGCGCCAGGCCGACGCCGCCGCCCTGGGAGAAACCGGCCATCACCGCGCAGGCGGTCCAGTAGTTGGTCAGGCCCGGCACCGGACCCACCAGCGGGTTCCCGTCCGGCGCAAAGGTGAAGGGGCCGTTGATGACCTGCTTGATGCCGGCATTTTCCATCGCCGGGAAATGCCGGAAGCCGACTTCCAGCGAGGGCGCGATGCGGTCGAGATCGGGCGCCAGCAGCTCGTGGCCGAAATCCCACGGCGTATCGACCGGCGACCAGGGCTTGCAGGCCTTCTCATAGGTGCCGAGCAGGATGCCCGAGCGCTCCTGGCGGGTGTAGATCTCGCCCTTGAAGTCAATGACGCCAATGAGTTCGCGGCCGGTCCTGGCGTTGAACTCGAGCACCTCGGGCATCTCCTCGGTGAGCAGATACATGTGTTCCATGGCCAGAAGCGGCAGCTCGAGGCCGACCATGCGGCCGACTTCGCGCGCCCAGAGCCCGCCGGCATTGACCACGTGATCGGCCTTGACCGTGCCTTGTTCGGTGATCACGTTCCAAGTGCCGTCGGCCTCCTGGGTCAGTTCGATGACGCGATTGCGCAGCACGATCTCGGCGCCGAGTTTCTTGGCCGCCTTGGCATAGGCATGGGTGGTGCCCGACGGATCAAGATGGCCCTCGACCGGATCCCACAAGGCGCCCACGAAATTGCTCTCGTCCATCAGCGGAAACATCGCCTTGGCTTCGGACGGAGTGATCAGCTCGGTTTCCATGCCGAGATAGCGGCCCTTGGCATGCACGAGGCGGAGGAAATCCATGCGTTCCGGCGTGTCGGCCATCATCACGCCGCCGGTCAGGTGCAGGCTGCAGGACTGGCCGGAGAGCTTTTCCAGCTCGTCATAGAGGCTGACCGTGTAGGCCTGCAGCTTGGCGACGTTGGGATCGCCGTTGAGGGTGTGGAAGCCGCCGGCTGCGTGCCAGGAGGAGCCGGATGTGAGCTCTGAGCGTTCGATCAGCATGACATCGCTCCACCCGGCCTTTGCCAGATGGTAAAGCACGGAGCAGCCGACAACACCGCCGCCAATCACCACGGCCCTGACATGCGATTTCATCAACAATCCCCCAGCTCGATCATGGCGGCAGATTGCGAAATCGGCACTGGTCGCACAAGCGGTAAATGCGACACCGGACGAGAAAACGGGGGAGGCCGGGTTGCCGTCAGGCAATGCGACCATAGTTTTTTCACAACCCCCTTATTCTCGAACCATTTTATGGGGTAGAAACGTTCAGGGCGCATTCACCAATCGCCTGTAGACTGGATGAGATGACACACGTGCGGGACATAAACTCCGGAGCGCGCGGCCACACTTGGCTGCGAAGCCTTTCGGCTGCGCTGTGCATGGGTGTGGCCTCTGTCGCGGTCGCGGGGCCGGCAGGTGCAATCGAGATCTTCGGTTTCAAGCTGTTTGAAGGCGAAGAGGCCGAAACGGTGGTTGTCGCCGATCCCTTGTCCTACTCGGTCACGCTGGAGGTTACCGGCGCAAATCCGGACGGTGAATTGCGCGCAGAGCTGGAATCGGCCTCGCAGCTGGTTCAGGGCGCCGACCGGCCGGTCGCCGGCTCGATTGGCCTGATCCAGCGCGCAAACGGCGATTTCGAGCAGCTGATCGCAGCGCTTTACGAAAATGCCCGCTATGCCGGCGAAGTTCGAATCCTGCTCGACGGCAGACGTCTGGCGGATCTGCCGCCGGATGCTGATCTGCGCAGCGGCGGCGCCGTTCCGGTGCGCATTCTGGTGGAGCCGGGCAAGCAGTTCCGCTTCGGCGATGTGAATATCCGCGACGTCGATGGTCGGACTTATGCGGCAGCGGAACAGGGGCTGATCAGCGGCCAGCTGGCAAAGTCGACCGTCATTCTCGATGCCGAGCAGGCACTGGTTCTGGACCTTGAAAAAGACGGTCACCCGTTTGCGCAAGTGTCGGGCCGTGACGTGGTGGCCGATCATGACCGCGGGGTGCTCGACGTTTCGCTGACGCTCGAAGCCGGGCCGACCGCGCCCTTTGGCCAGACGGCGGTCGACGGCGCGGAAAGCGTCAATTCCGCCTTCATTGCGCGGATGGCTGGTGTCAGACAGGGCGAGCAATATGACCCGGAAGAACTGGCTGCGGCGGAAAAGCGCCTGCGTTCGCTCGAGGTCTTCTCCAGCGTGACGGTGCGCGGCAACGACAGCCTGGCCGCGGACGGCTCGGTCCCGGTTCAGGTCACGGTGGCCGAACGCAAGCATCGCTATCTCGGTGCCGGCGCTACCTATTCCTCCACCGATGGCGGCGGGCTGGAAGCCTATTGGGGACACCGGAACCTGTTTGGCCGTGCCGAAAAACTCCGCATCGAGGGCTCTGTCAGCAGCCTGGGGACCACCGCGGAAGCCAAGGACTTGACCTGGCGCGGTGCGATGCTGTTCGAAAAACCCGGCGTGCTTGGTCCGGCCTCGAAATTCACTTCGAAGCTTGAGGTCGAGCAGGAAAATCCGGATGCCTATCGCCGCTTTTCGGTCGAGGCCGCAGCCGGTGTGTCCTATGAGCTGACCCCGGAGCAGACGGTTTCTGCCGGCGTCAATGTCGAGTACGCACGGCTGACCGACAGCTTCAACGTCGATCTTGAAACCATTACCGTGGCGCTGCCGCTCGAATATGTTCGCGATACCCGCGACAGCAAGCTCAACCCGACCAGCGGTACCCGGCTGGCGTTGCTGGTCGAGCCGACCCATGAACTCAATGCCGGGGCCACTTTCGTCAAGTTGCGCGCCGAGGCCTCCGCCTACCGTGCGCTCGACGCCGACAAGCGCTTTGTTGTTGCGGGAAGGGTGGCGGCCGGATCGATCTACGGCGCCGATCTGGCATTGATTCCGGCAAACCGCCGGTTCTATGCGGGCGGTGGCGGATCGGTTCGCGGCTACGGTTACCAGGACATCGGTCCGGTCAATGCGGCCGGGCAGCCCACGGGCGGCCGCTCGGTGCTGGAAGCTTCCGGTGAAGTCCGCATCCAGGTGACCGAGACCATCGGCATCGTGCCGTTTGTCGATGCAGGGCTGGTGAGCGCCAGCCAGAGCTTTTCCGGCAGCGAGTTCAAGCTCGGCGCCGGCGTCGGCCTGCGCTACGGCACGCCTTTCGGGCCGCTTCGCATTGATGTCGCCGTGCCGCTGAACAAGGGGCCGCTGGACCCCGATTATGGAATCTATGCCGGGATAGGTCAGGCATTCTGACATGACAGACACGCAGAGCTCAAAAACCCGTCCGGGCGCGTTCTGGCGCGCGGCGCGCTGGCTGGCCATTGGCCTGCTGGTGCTGCTGGCCGGTGTCGTGCTGGTGTTTACCACCACGCCCGGCGGCTGGCTGATCGCGCTGACCCTGAACCGGCTCGGCTCCAGCCCGGCGCAGAGTGTCGAGATCGACCGGATCGACGGCTTGCTGTCAGGCTCGACGCGGATCGGGCACATCATGCTCAGCGACGCCGAGGGTGAGCCGTGGCTGTTGCTGAAGGGGATCCAGATCGACTGGACACCACTGGCCCTGTTGAGTTCCGGGCTGGCGATCGACGATCTGACCATCGAGACGGTGGAACTGGCGAAACTTCCCGAAGGTGACGAGAGCGAAACCGAAGGCGCACCGTTCCAGCTTCCGCTGGCGTTCGACATCAAGCGTTTCACCGCACCCGATATCCTGCTCGGCGAACCGGTTGCCGGACGTCTTGCCCGGTTTGAAGCCAGGGGCAGCGCGCAGGTGGATGCGTCCATGTCCACGGCGCTGGCGGATCTGGTGGTAAAGCGGATTGACGGTGTCGGCGGCGAGCTGGTCGTGGATGCGGATTACCTTGAAGCCGAGGACCGGTTCAATGTCTCGGCGAAGCTGTCGGAGCCTGCCGGCGGGGTTATGGCGCACCTGCTCAACCTAGCGCCGGAAGATGCGATCAGCCTGTCGGCAACGTCACAGGGGTCACTTGCAGACTGGCGCCTGAACGCAGCAGGCACGGTCAATGGCGAGATCGTGGCGGAAGCCAATTTGCAGATGGTGGCGGGCGAGGCGGGCGATGCGGTGTCGCTGCAGGCAAACGGCATGCTTGACCGGTTCCTGCCGCCTGCGGTCGGACAGCTCCTGTCGGGGCGGAGCGAACTTGTGCTTGAGGGCCTGATCGAACCGGAGCGAAACGGGGCGGTCATCGATGTTTTCACCTTGTCCTCGTCGCGGTTGACAGCCGAAGGCCGCGGCCGGGTTGCGCGTGAAGGCAATGTCGATCTGACCGCTTCCGTCACGCCGCAGCCGGATGCGGGAACTCTTGCGTTCGGCAGTGACGCATCGCGCACGCGGGTGGCCGTGCCTGCAGCCACTGTCCGGGTGACCGGAAATGCGGAAGAAGCAGCGGTGCGGCTCGAGGTGTCCACAGCACAGGTCTCCGGACCGGACTTCAGCGCGGACGCCATCTCGGCGGTGCTGGATTTCGACCGGTTCTCGCTGGCGAGCCGCAGTGGCACCGGAACCGTCGATATCCGGGCAGACGCCATCGGTTCCAGCAATGACATCGTCGCCCGCGCCGTGGCGGGAGGCGTTTCCGTCACCGGCGGCATCGCGGTAGATCAAGCGGAGGTGATCACCAGCGATGGCATCCGGATAGAAACCGGTGTCGCATTGGTGGTGGCTGAAGCTTTGACCGCAAGCACGTCAGGTGCGCTTGAGGCCAGCCTGTCGGGCCAGATGCGCAATCTGGTGCTGTCGGCTCAGGCCGCCGGGATGCTGGGACCGGAGACGCGTTTTACGGCACAGATCACGCGGGACGAGAGCGGTGCGCTGACGGTTCAGGATTTCGAGCTTGCCTCCGAATTCGCCGAGGCATCCGGCGGTGTAGCGCTCGGGGCCGAGGGTGAGATCGCCGGTGATTTCGCGGCCGAGCTGTCACGGCTCACCGGTGCCGACGCGGCTGTTTCCGGAGGTCTCTCGCTCACGGCAAGCGTATCCGGCACCGCTTCGGCGCCGGCCTTCGAGGTAAGACTGACCGGTCGCGATCTCACGCTTCAGGGCCGCGATCTCTCCGACCTGGTGCTCGATGCCAAGGGCGTGGCAGATCCTGCCGCACCCCAGGCGGACGTGACGCTTTCAGGCGCGCTGGAAGGCCGGCCGGTCAATGGCAGCCTGCTGGTTTCGCAAGCAGAGGGTGCCGTTCGGATCGATCCGTTGCGGCTGCAGGTTGCCGACAATCTGATATCGGGCAGTCTGGTGCTCGATGAAGCTTACCGGCCCACCGGCGAAATCGATCTCGACCTCAAGGATATTGGTTCACTGTCGGCGCTGGCCTTGCAGAGCATCAACGGAAGTGCCGGCGGAAGCATCACATTCGATGTGCGCGGCACCGAGTCGGTCGCTGATATCCAGTTGGGTGTTCCGGAGCTTTCCGGCGAGGGATTCAGTCTTCGCAATGCCAGGCTTGAAGGCAGTGTCGAAGACCTGATGGGAACGCCGAAACCTACCGGCACGCTGGAGGTGGCCGAGGTGAGCGCTGGCGGGACCGAAATTTCCAACCTCGCGGCCAGCTTTTCCCAGGCCGGTGGCTGGACCACTGTCGAGGCCAAGGCCCAGGCGGCGGACCTGCCGGTCTCGCTGAAGGCCCGGGTGCGGCCTGGTGAGACCGGGACCGAACTGGAAATCGAGACCGCAAACACCAGCTGGAAAGGTCTCGGCATCAATCTGAGCGAGCCGGCGCGTGTCGTGGTTCAGGACGGAACGGCTGAGATCGAACGGCTGGTGATTTCACCCGGCGGTGGGCGGGTGTCGATCACCGGATCGGCAGGGCAGCAGCTTGATCTCGATATCGCGCTCACAGGCCTGCCGCTGACATCGGTCAATGCGGTGGCGCCGGGCGCGGGGCTGTCGGGCGCGCTGTCAGGCACCATCAGCGTTGGCGGCACGGTATCCGCGCCGGTGGTGCGGTATGATCTTGATGCCAGTGACGTGCGTGCCGCTGCGGCGTCTTCGGTGGCCGATGTTCCCCTGGCGATCAATGCCACCGGCGGGTTCCAATCTGACAGGCTCACATTCGATGCGAGGGGCAGCGGCAGCGGCCTTTCGTTTACGGCGAATGGCGGGTTGGACACCACCGGCGCGCAGTCGATCTCGGCCCGGATCAATGGCAGCATCCCGTTCTCGCTTCTGTCGGGTGTCATCGCCAAGCAGGGCGTGGCGCTCACGGGTGCGGCGCAGGCAAATATCACAATCGATGGAAGCGTCGGCGCGCCGCAGATTTCGGGCACCATCACCACCTCGGACAGCCGGCTGGTGGATGGGCGCACCGGGATCGCGATCGACAATCTGTCGGCGGAAATCGGCCTTGCGCCCAACCAGGCTTCGATCCGGTCGTTGTCCGGTGAATTGTCCTCAGGCGGGCAGATCAGCGGATCGGGCACCGTGGGGCTTGATGCCGGCGCCAATTACCCGGCCGACCTCAAGCTGAAGGTCTCGCGCGGGCGCTATGCCGATGGCCAGATGGTGGCGACGCGCTTCGATGCCGACCTGACATTGACAGGCTCGCTGACCGAATTGCCCAAGCTGGGCGGCACGGTGATGCTTGACGAGACCACGATCACGGTTCCCGACACGCTGCCGAGCTCGATCTCGCGGCTCGATGTGACGCACAAGAACGCGCCCGCCGACATTCAGTCCCAGGCGGAGCGGCTCACCGGTGACGAGGGCGGCAGCTCTTCGACCGGTATCGCGCTTGACGTCCGCGTCCAGGCCAGCCGCATCTTTGTGCGCGGCAGGGGCATGGATGTGGAGTTGGGCGGATCACTGCGTCTGACCGGCAGCACCGGTGCGCCGGTGGCCGCAGGCGGTTTCGATCTGGTGCGCGGGCGGTTGAGCGTGTTGGGCAAGCGGCTCGATTTCACCCGCGGCCGGTTGGGATTTGCCGGATCGGTGGTGCCGATCCTGGACCTTGCGGCCTCGAGCCAGTCAGGCAGCACCACGGTGACGGTGCTGATCACCGGGCCGGCTAACGCGCCGGAATTCAGCTTTACCTCGAGCCCGGAACTGCCGGAAGACGAAGTGCTGGCGCAACTGGTGTTCGGACGCTCGATGAGCAGCCTGTCGCCTTTGCAGATTGCGCAGCTCGCCGAAGCTGCCGGCCAACTGACCGGTGCAGTCAGGGGCGGCGGGCTTGTCGAGCAGCTGCGCCGTGCAACCGGGGTCGATGATATTGATGTGCGCACCGACGAAGAGACCGGCGACACGTCGCTGGGTGTCGGCAAATACCTCAATGACCGCACCTATCTCGGGATCGAGAGCGGATCTTCTGCAGGCTCGGGCAAGGCGCGCATCGATCTCGACATTGGAAGAGGCATCAAACTGCGCGGCGAAGCCAGTTCCGGCGGAGAAACCAAGGGCGGTATCTTCTACGAGCGCGAATACTAGCGCTGATCCCGTTCGCCTCACACTTAATTGACCCGGAGAACCCCGCCGGAGGGGTGTTGCGGTGGAACGGGCAATTGAAAAACCGGCAGTGATGGCCCATCTCTAACCCAAGACGACATGAGCCTTTCAGCGAGGAGTTCCGGCATGACCAAGACCTATTCCAAGTCCGATGATGCGATTGCAAAGCTGACGCCTGAACAGTTTCGCGTCACCCAGCAGAACGGCACCGAGCGGCCCTTTACCGGCGAGTACAATGACAACAAGGCGGCCGGGATCTATGTCGACATCGTCTCGGGCGAGCCGCTGTTTGCCTCGTCCGACAAGTTCGAAAGTGGTTGTGGCTGGCCGAGCTTCACCAAGCCGATCGAGCCCGCGCATGTCACCGAGCTTCGCGATTCCTCGCACGGCATGATCCGCACCGAAGTGCGCTCGCGGGATGGCGACAGCCATCTCGGTCACGTGTTTCCAGACGGGCCGCAGGACCGCGGCGGGCTGCGCTATTGCATCAATTCCGCGTCATTGCGGTTCATCGCCAAAGCCGACATGATGGATGAAGGCTATGGTGATTATCTTGACCAGGTGGAGGATATCTAGATGAGTGAACGTGCAGTTCTGGCCGGCGGATGTTTCTGGGGCATGCAGGATCTGATCCGCAAGATGCCCGGCGTCGAAGACACCCGCGTCGGCTACACCGGCGGCGACGTTAAGAACGCCACCTACCGCAACCACGGCACCCATGCCGAGGGCATCGAGATCATTTTCGATCCGAACCGGATCAGCTATCGCGAGCTGCTGGAATTCTTTTTCCAGATCCATGATCCGTCGACGCCCAACCGGCAGGGCAATGATGTGGGCATGTCCTACCGCTCGGCGATCTATTACACCGACGACCAGCAGCGGCAGACGGCGCTTGATACCATCGCCGATGTCGATGCGTCCGGTTTGTGGCCGGGCAAGGTGGTGACCGAAGTCGAACCGGTGGGTGACTTCTGGGAGGCCGAGCCCGAGCATCAGGATTATCTCGAGCGGATCCCGAATGGCTATACCTGCCATTTCCCGCGCCCCGGCTGGGTGCTGCCCAAGCGGGATGCGGCCGAATAGGGCAGGACCATCGGTTCATAACTTCGAAGCGACCGGCACAGGCCGGTCGTTTGCATTCAGGCAAAGTGTTTTACGAGGATCATCCCATGAGCACCGCTGGTTTTCAGTTCGACAATACCTACGCCCGCGAGCTTGAAGGGTTTTACGTGCCCTGGAAGGGGGCGGAGGTTCCCGCGCCGCGGATGATCCGGTTCAATCGGCCGCTTGCCGATCAGCTTGGACTGGATACCGAGGCGCTGGACAGCGAGGCGGGGGCCGCGATCTTCGCCGGGCACACGGCGCCCGAAGGCGCCGTGCCTCTGGCAATGGCCTATGCCGGGCACCAGTTCGGCGGTTTCTCGCCGCAGCTCGGCGATGGCCGGGCGCTGTTACTGGGTGAGGTCATCGACACAGAAGGAAAGCGCTGCGACATCCATCTCAAGGGCTCCGGCCGCACCCCGTTTTCGCGCGGTGGCGACGGCAAGGCGGTGCTGGGGCCGGTATTGCGGGAATATATCATCGGCGAGGCCATGCATGCGCTTGGCGTGCCGACAACGCGGGCACTGGCGGCAGTTGCGACCGGTGAGCAGGTAATGCGGCAGGACGGCCCGGAGCCGGGCGCGGTGCTGGCGCGGGTGGCCTCAAGCCATTTGCGTGTCGGCACGTTCCAGTTCTTTGCCGCCCGCGGTGAAACGGAGCGGCTGAGGCAACTGGCGGACTACGCCATCGCCCGGCATTATCCGGAGCTTATGGGGCAACCGGACCGTTATCTCGGGCTGCTCAAGGCCGTGCGGGATAGGCAGGCGGCGCTGATTGCGCAGTGGATGCTTGTCGGATTCGTGCACGGGGTGATGAACACCGACAACATGACGATTTCCGGCGAGACCATTGATTACGGGCCATGCGCCTTCATCGACGGTTATGATCCGGCGACCGTGTTCAGCTCGATCGACCAGCATGGCCGCTACGCCTATGGCAACCAGCCGAAGATTGCGCAGTGGAACCTGGCGCGGCTGGCCGAGACGCTGCTCGACCTGATCAATCCCGAGGACAGTGATGATGCCGTGCGCGAGGCAAGTGATGTGGTCAACGGCTTTCCGCTTGCCTATGAGCGCGCCTGGCTGTCGGGCATGCGGTTGAAGCTTGGGCTGACAACCAAGGAAGACGGCGATATGGAGCTTGCGACCGGATTCTTGGCGGTGCTCGAAACCCAGAACGCCGATTTCACCCGTGTTTTCCGCAGCCTGTCATCTTCCGTGTCGGGCGATGCAGAGGCGACGCGGGCACTGTTTGACAATCCTGCCGGGTTCGATGTCTGGTTGCCGCTGTGGCAGGCGCGGATGGAGCGCGATGAGGGGCCGGCCGAGGCGCGGGTCCAGGCCATGAACCGGGTCAATCCGGTCTATGTGCCACGCAACCACATGGTCGAGGCCGCACTCGCGTCAGCAACCAAGGGCGACCTGGCGCCGTTCGAGCAGTTGCTCACGGTTCTCGAGGATCCCTACACGGAACGGCCGGGGCTCGAGGTGTTTGCGCTCGGTGCGCCGTCGGATTTTGGTCCCTACACCACCTATTGCGGCACCTGACTTTCTGAGCGACGGGCTCTGCGGATGGCAAAACCGTGCGCGGCAAGGCATAGTCGCAGCAGCGGGATGGTGGCAAGGCGGGCGTCATGAACCAGGACATGCATTTCGATCTGGTGATCCTCGGCATTCTCGGGGCCTTCATTTTCTATTCGCTGCTGACCCGGATTGTCGATCGGTCGCTGCTGACGCTGCCGATCATTTTCATGTGCCTGGGCTACGCATTGTCGGAGCCGTTGCGCAGTGCCGCGCCGCCCGAGGTTCTCGATGAAGGCAAACGGCTGCTGGCGGAAATCACGCTGGTGCTGGTGCTGTTTTCCGACGCGTCGCATGTGCGGTTCAAGCAGCTCAGGCAAAGCTGGAAACTGCCCGCCCGGATGCTGCTGATCGGCCTGCCGCTGTCGATCGGGCTCGGCACGCTGGTAACCTGGCTGATCAGCCCCGAGGGCGGCATCGCCATGGCGCTGCTCACCGCCGCGGTGCTGACGCCGACGGACGCGGCGCTGGGGCAGAGCGTTGTGACGAGCAACAATGTGCCGGAAAAGCTCAGCGAGACCATCAATGTTGAAAGCGGGCTCAATGACGGGCTGGTGCTGCCCTTCGTGCTGCTGGGCGCGATCCTTGCCTCTGCCGGGATGTCAGGCGCCAGTACCGAGGGGCTGGCGCTGAACGCTCTCGTCCAGATCGTACTTGGCCCGGCAGCTGGAATTGCCACCGGCTGGCTGGTGGCGCGGCTGATGGATGTGGCGCAGGCGCGGCGCTTCATTGCCGAATCGGCGGAAGGCGTGGTGTTCCTGGCGGCGAGTTTCGCGGCCTATGTGCTGGCGGAAGTGATCGGCGGCAACGGCTTTATCGCGGCTTTCGTCTCCGGCATGATCTTCGGCAACACCTACCGGCACAATATCCGCTTCGTGCGCGAGTTCATGGAAGGCGCAGGAATGCTTCTGACCATGGCGTCATTCCTAGTGTTCGGCGCGCTGCTGCTGCCCGACGGGCTGGCGCATGCCTCGCTCAAGACCGTGGTGATTGCGGTGATGTTTCTCACCGTGGTGCGGGTGGGCGCGATCTGGCTATCGCTGACCGGGGCAGGGTTGAAGAGCAGCGAGAAGCTGTTCCTGGGCTGGTTCGGGCCGCGCGGGCTCGCCTCGATCCTGTTCACGCTGGTGATCATCGACGAGTTCGAGTTTCCCGACGAGGCCGAGCTGCTCGCCTGCGTGTCGATGACCGTGGCGCTGTCGATCCTGGTGCACGGACTCAGCTCCACGCCGCTGGCGAGATGGATCGGCAAGCGCTCGGCGCGGTGATGTGGCTAGAAGCGGGTGATCGGCGTTGGCGAAAGCTGCTCAGGCCTTTTTCAGGAACTCGGTCCTCAGCACCAGTCCCTTGATCTTTTCGACCCGGCATTCGACCTCGTCGGGGTTGCCGGTCAGCCGGATGCCCTTGACCAGGGTGCCGCGCTTGATGGTCGACGAGGTGCCCTTGACCTTGAGATCCTTGATCACGGTAACATTGTCGCCATCGGAAAGCACCGTGCCGTTTGAATCCCGGGTTTCGTCGCTCATTGCATGGGCCTTTCGCATTGAAGTGCCGACGGTGTAGCGCCTTCAACCGGTGAGGGGAAGAGGATGGTGGCACATATGGAGCTGGCTCCTGCGGGAGGTTCATGGGCCCGGACGAATTTGCCCGCGGCTGACATCTGACTGTCGTGTTAAAAGTCTAGTTCGGGCTTTCCAACACGGAGTTTTCCCATGACCAGTTTTGTAAAAGCAAGTTTGATCGCCATTGCCCTGTCCGCCGGTATTGCCTCCAGCGCCATCGCCTCGGACATAGAGGTGGGCCCGCGGCCGGCCTTTCTGATCGAGAAAATGGCTGACGGTGCGCTCAAGGACGAGCTGCGTGCCTGTGCCGGCCAGCCGGTGTCAAAGACGCTGTTTTCGATCGGCCATCGCGGCGCGCCACTGCAGTTCCCCGAGCACACGCGCGAATCCTACATGGCAGCGGCGAAAATGGGCGCGGGCATCATCGAATGCGACGTAACCTTTACCAAGGACAAGGAGCTGGTCTGCCGCCACGCCCAGAACGACCTGCACACAACGACCAATATTCTCGGCACCGGGCTGGCGGACAAATGCACCAAGGGATTTACCCCTGCGGGTGAGGGCAAGGCCTCGGCCGAATGCCGGGCCTCGGACATCACGCTGGCCGAGTTCCGCACGCTCAACGGCAAGATGGATGCGGCGAACAGCAAGGCCGAGACGGTCGAGGACTACATGAACGGCACCGCCGGCTGGCGCACCGATCTTTACGCGGCCGCCGGCGGCACGGTGATGACCCACGCCGAATCGATCGCGCTGATCGCATCGCTTGGCGGCAAGTTCACACCGGAGCTGAAATCGCCATCGGTCGAGATGCCGTTCGACGGTTTCACCCAGGCCGATTACGCGCAGAAGATGATCGACGAGTACAAGCAGGCGGGCATTCCTGCCTCCGATGTCTGGCCGCAATCCTTCAATCTCGACGATGTGCTCTACTGGATCGAGAACGAGCCGGAATTCGGCGCCCAGGCGGTCTATCTTGATGGCCGCTACAGCAGCGACGGCTTTGATATCCTCAAGCCCGAGAGTTTCGAGCCGTCGATGCAGGAGCTCGCCGACCGAGGCGTCAACTACATTGCACCGCCGATCTGGATGCTGCTGACCGTGGCTGACGGCAGAATCGTGCCGTCGCCCTATGCACTGGAGGCGAAAAAGGCCGGCCTCGCGATCATCGGCTGGTCGTTCGAGCGGTCCGGTTCTCTCGCCAATGGCGGCGGCTGGTACTATCAGTCGGTCAAGGATGTGCTCTCGAGCGACGGGCAGATGTACGAGGTGCTTGATGTACTGGCGCAGGATGTCGGCATTGTCGGCATGTTTTCCGACTGGCCGGCGACGGTGAGCTATTACGCAAGCTGCAAGGGTTTGAAATAGGCCGGTTCGCGTCGATCCCGCGTAAACCTGTAGGCCACGCCGCGTCCTGGCGTGGCCTTTGCCTTGTTCACTGAGGCAGATTGCGGCGGTTTTTCGCGGAAAGCCGCTAGCGGCAGTCGAGCGGCCGAACCTCACCCACTTCGATTTGTGCGCCGTGATCATCGGTGGCAAGAAATCGGGCTGGTTCGTCGTTCTCGAAGACGGCGCAGGTAAGGTGGCCTGTCAGCACCGCGCCGGTGTCGAGCGCCAGGCGGTTGCTGTGCAGCTCGGGCAGCGCCGACTGGGTGACGGTGTGGCCGTGGACGACGATCTTCGGCAGGACGGCCTTGTGATCGAGAAACCTGTCCCGGATCCAGCGTGTGGTCACAGGATCCTGATCGTCGAGCCCGAAATGCGGATCGATGCCGCCATGGACAAAGACGTGGTGTTCGGTCTCGACCATCCAGTCCGCTGCGCGCAGGGCGTCAATGTGGGCGGACCACGCGCCTTGCAGGTCCCGGGCAATGGTGTCGCGATCACCGGTCTCGTCAATGCCGTAGGATTGCAGGGTTTCCGTGCCGCCATTGAAGAGCCAGCGGCTGGCGACGGTGTTGCGTTGCTCGGGGGTCTCGGCGTCGAGGAAGGACAAAAGGAACTCTTCGTGATTGCCGAGGATCAGGCGCGAGCCGGGATAGCTGTCCAGCGTGGCGATCACCAGATCGAGGCATTGCCGGCTTTCGGGTCCGCGATCGATGATGTCGCCGAGAAAGATGATGCGGGCTTCGCGTCTGCCGCTGTCGGTGCGGATTGCCTGCAGCAGGGCTTGCAGCAGGTCGCGGCGACCGTGAACATCGCCAATGGCATAGGTGAGGGGCATTGCGGTCCTCTCGGGTTCGGTGTGGCTAGGCTGCGCAGACGGGCTGGGTCGAAGGCTCCATTACTGCACCGCTTTGCTGAAGCTGCAAAGGCGCGCGTGACCCGCAGGCCGGGCCGTCCGGGGTACACACGTCGTTCAGGCCCGCTTGCGGGCGTTGAGAACGGCACTTTGGCAAAGAGTCTTTGTCTAATTGGTGTCTCAGGGTTGAATTAAGGCCGTCCGGACGGCACATAGCGGGTGGATCGCCGCATCTGGCGGCCTGCCGTTCCGGCATCGATCCCCAACCAGGATGAATTTCGTTTGAAAAAGCAAGCACGCACCGGTTTCACCGACCGCCGTCAGGATGCCATGGAAGCCAAGAAGAAGCTTCTGGAGAAAATGAAGGCCGCGCCGAAACCGGACGACCCGGAAATGATCGCCAAGCGCGCCGAGCGCGCAGCTGTGGCCGAGGCGCGCGAACTGCGCCGCGCCGAACGCGAGCGGCTCAAGCTCGAAGAAGAGGAGCGCAAGGCAGCCGAGGCAAAGGCCGCCGAGGAGGCTGCCTACGCCGCTGCCAATGCTGACGCCATCGCCCGCGAGGCCGAAGAAAAAGCCCGTGCCGAAAACGCCATCGCGGAAATGGCCGCATTGAAGGAAAAGCGCGACAAGCGCTATGCCGCGCGTAAAGCGCGGCGGTGAGGCATAGCCTCATCGACTGCGATGGATGTCTGAATTTGTCGTAGTTTTCTCTCCCGATCGTCATCCTCGGCCTCCGAGCCGAGGATCCATTCCGTGATGCTGCAACCTGCGGTATCATTTCGCGATGACCGGTTATGTCTACATGCTGGCCAGCCGCAAGGGCGGAACCATTTACATCGGCGTCACCAATGATCTGGGGCGGCGAGTTCCGGAGCATGCGAGCGGCACCGGCTCGCGTTTTACCGGCCGCTACGGTTTGCGCAGGCTGGTCTGGTATGAAGAGCACTTCGATATCCGCGAGGCCATCCAGCGCGAGAAATCGCTCAAGCGCTGGCCGCGGCAATGGAAAATCGGACTGATCGAGAAACACAATCCGGACTGGTTCGAGCTGTTTCGCGGGACCGGGTGGTGAGTAGTTCGGTGACATCCAACGCGCCGGTGGCAGGGCGTTCGAGGTTCGTGCCGCACGCTGCATCCTGCTGGACCGGAAGATCGCGGTATGGATCCTAGGGTCAAGCCCTAGGATGACGAAGCGGGTGGGAGCGTCCTTGAACTCCTGATAATCCTCGGCTTGCCGGTTGGCTTTACCCCATCCGTCGTCATCCTCGGCCCCCGAGCCGAGGATCCATTCCGTGATATTCCGGATGCGCAGGCGGTGAATTGGAACAGATGACCAGGACTTGAACGGAACTGCGTGTCAAAAAGCAATCAGCCCGAGGTTTCCCCCGGGCTGATCTCTTCAATTCAAACAGAGCTTACGAACACCCACTCGTGCTTCCACAGGTGTCGCATTTCTCACATGTCCCGTTCCTCACCATGGTGAAGTTCTGGCATTCGGCGCACATGTTGCCGGTGTAGCCCTGCATGATCGACTTGGCGCGGCGGTCGGCTTCGACCTTCTTGGCGTCGACCTTGGCCTGGGCGGCCTCGTCGGCGGCATCGTCGGAGAACAGGGTCTCGTCCATTTCGATCTCGACCGCCAGTTCCTCGGCGCGTTCCTCGTAGTCCCGCTTGAAGGCGACGGCGCCGTCGGTGGCGAGCGCTTCGGCTTCGTCGGACTTGACCGCCAGGTTGCTGGAGGTCTTGCTCGACGTTGCCTTTGACGAGAACGAGGCGGTGATTACCGAGGAGCCGGAGGCTGGTGCGCCCTTGGCGGGAGCGGCCTGGCCCTTGGGTTCGGTGCTGCCGGCGGCACCCGCACCGGTGACGACCTTCAGTGATGCGCCGCGGGTCAGGCCCTTGGAGAAGGGCTGTGCCTTGCCTTCGGAAATGCCCTTGCCGAGTGCCGTGTTGCCGAAGTCGGACGTGTCGACATGGGCCAGGTCGTGACGCGACAGGTAGGAAACGGCCAGCTCGCGGAAGATGTAATCCAGGATCGAGGTGGCGTTCTTGATCGCGTCGTTGCCCTGCACCATGCCGGCGGGCTCGAACTTGGTGAAGGTGAAGGCCTCGACATATTCCTCGAGCGGCACGCCGTATTGCAGGCCGAGCGAGATGGCGATGGCGAAGTTGTTCATCATCGCACGGAAGGCCGCACCTTCCTTGTGCATGTCGATGAAGATCTCGCCGAGACGGCCATCGTCAAATTCGCCGGTGCGCAGATACACCTTGTGGCCGCCGATGACGGCTTTCTGGGTGTAGCCCTTGCGGCGGTTGGGGAGCTTCTCGCGGTCGCGGTAGAGCCGCTCGACCACGCGCTCGACGATCTTCTCGGTGACGGCGACGGCCTGGGCGGCAGCCGGCTGGGCCACCAGCGTCTCGATGGCGTCATCCTCGTCCTCGTCATCCTCGATCAGCGAGGCGTTGAGCGGCTGCGACAGCTTGGAGCCGTCGCGGTAGAGCGCGTTGGCCTTCAGCGCCAGCTTCCAGGACAGCATGTAGGCGTTCTTGCAGTCATCAACGGTGGCGTCGTTGGCCATGTTGATGGTCTTCGAGATCGCGCCGGAGATGAACGGCTGGGCGGCCGCCATCATGCGGATGTGGCTTTCCACCGACAGGTAGCGCTTGCCGACCTTGCCGCACGGGTTGGCGCAATCGAACACCGGATAGTGCTCTTCCTTCAGGTGCGGCGCACCTTCGAGCGTCATCGCGCCGCAGACATGGATGTTGGCGGCCTCGATGTCCTTCTTGGAAAAGCCCATGGCCGAGAGCATGTCGAAGGAGAAATCGTTCATCTGCTCATCGGTGAAGCCGAGCACGTCCTTGCAGAACTCTTCGCCCAGCGTCCACTTGTTGAACACGAACTTGATATCGAAGGCGGCCTTGGTGGCGCCGTTGACGGCTTCGATCTGGGCGTCGGTGAAGCCCTTGGCCTTGAGCGAGCCGGGGTTGATGCCGGGCGCCTGGTTGATGTTGCCGTGACCGACCGCATAGGCCTCGATCTCGGCCAGCTGGGCCTCGGAATAGCCAAGCGTGCGCAGCGCTTCGGGCACCGCGTTGTTGATGATCTTGAAGTAGCCGCCGCCGGCGAGCTTCTTGAACTTGACCAGCGCAAAGTCGGGCTCGATGCCGGTGGTGTCGCAATCCATCACCAGGCCGATGGTGCCGGTGGGCGCGATCACGGTGGCCTGCGCATTGCGGTAGCCGTGCTTTTCGCCGAGCGCGAGCGCCTTGTCCCAGGCAGCCGTTGCGTGGGTGATGAGGTCCTGATCAGGGCAATCCTCATGGATCAGTGCGACCGGGTTGACCGACAGGTCCTCGTAGCCGGTGACTTCGCCGTGGGCTGCGCGGCGATGGTTGCGGATTACCCGCAGCATGTTCTTCTTGTTTTCCTTGAAACCGGCAAAGGGGCCGATCTCGCCGGCCATCTCGGCCGAGGTGGCGTAGGCAACACCGGTCATGATCGCGGTCAGCGCACCGCAGATGGCGCGGCCTTCCTTGGAGTCATAGGGAATGCCGGTGGTCATCAGCAGGCCGCCGATATTGGCGAAGCCAAGGCCGAGCGTGCGGTACTTGTAGGAGAGCTCGGCAATCTGGTGCGAGGGGAACTGCGCCATCATCACCGAGACTTCCAGCACGATGGTCCAGAGTCGGACGGCATGCTCGTAATCGGCGATGTTGATGCGCTTGGTGTCCTTGTCCTTGAAACGCAGCAGGTTGAGCGAGGCAAGGTTGCAGGCCGTGTCGTCGAGGAACATGTATTCCGAGCACGGGTTGGAGGCGCGGATCGGACCGGCCGCCGGGCAGGTGTGCCAGTCGTTCATTGTGGTGTTGTAGTGCAGGCCCGGGTCGGCCGACGCCCATGCCGCATGGCCGATGGATTCCCACAGGTCACGGGCCTTGAGCGTCTTCATCACCTTGCCGTCCTTGCGGGCGGTCAGGTTCCAGTCGCCGTCGGCTTCAACCGCCTGCAGGAAGTCGTCCTTGATCGAGACCGAGTTGTTGGAGTTCTGGCCCGATACCGTGAGGTAGGCTTCCGAATCCCAGTCGGTGTCGTAGGTCTTGAATTCGATGTCGGAGTAGCCCTGGCGTGCAAACTGGATGACGCGCTTGACGTAGTTTTCCGGCACCTGATCCTTCTTGGCAGCCTTGATCTCGCGCTTGAGCGCCGGGTTCTGCTTGGGATCGAAGCAGGCGTCATTGTCGGCTTCGCAGTTCATGCAGGCCTTCATGATGGCCTTGAGGTGCGTCGCCACGATCTTGGAACCGGTGACGAGGGCTGCAACCTTCTGCTCTTCCTTGACCTTCCAGTTGATGTAGTCCTCGATATCGGGGTGATCGATGTCGACCACGACCATCTTGGCCGCGCGGCGGGTGGTGCCGCCCGACTTGATGGCGCCGGCAGCACGGTCGCCGATCTTGAGGAAGCTCATCAGGCCCGACGACTTGCCGCCACCCGAGAGTTTTTCGCCTTCGCCGCGCAGATGCGAGAAGTTGGAGCCGGTGCCGGAGCCGTATTTGAACAGGCGCGCTTCGCGGACCCAGAGGTCCATGATGCCGTTCTCGTTGACGAGATCGTCCTCGACCGACTGAATAAAGCAGGCATGCGGCTGCGGGTGCTCGTAGGAGGATTTCGACTTGGTCAGCTTGCCGGTGAACGGGTCGACATAGAAATGGCCCTGGCCGGGGCCGTCGATGCCGTAGGCCCAGTGCAGGCCGGTGTTGAACCATTGCGGGGAATTGGGGGCAACGCGCTGGGTGGCGAGCATGTAAGCCTGCTCGTCCATGAAGGCGCGGGCGTCGTCCTCGGAGGAGAAGTAGCCGCCCTTCCAGCCCCAGTAGGTCCAGGTGCCGGCGAGCCGGTCAAAGACCTGGCGGGCATCGGTTTCCGAGCCGTAGCGCTCGTCCTCGGGCAACTCGGCAAGGGCTTCCTCGTCGGCGACCGAGCGCCACAGCCATGACGGCACGGAATTTTCCTCGACCTTCTTCAGGCGCGCGGGAACGCCGGCCTTGCGGAAATATTTCTGCGCCAGGATGTCGGCTGCGACCTGGCTGAACTGGACCGGCACGTCGATGTCGGCGAGGCGGAAGACCACCGAACCGTCAGGGTTCTTGATCTCGCTCGTAGCCTTGCGGAATTCGATGTCTGCATAGGCTGATTGGCCGTCTTTGGTGAACCGACGTTCGATGCGCATTGTAGTCCTCTTTATGAATTCGACGCCGTACGCATTTCTTGCGTCTCGGCAACAGCTGTCCCGCAGGCCGCGCACTCATTGCGCAGCCAGTGTATCTTACTCGGTCACTCAGTGAGATTCCCGTCGCAGGGAATGCTCTATCTTGTGGTTAGGTTGGCTGCAAACACTAAATATAGTGTTAACAAGTAATTTACGCCAGTCCCCAATATGGCAGATCGCCGGCATTTTTTCGCATCAAAGCGAGCCCCTCGAACCACCGTGACTCTCACGGGGAAAGATGCTGTGAAACGCAAAATGTCGAGATTTGACTGGCCTCTGAACATCCCAGCCGCGCCGCCGCCGCAACGTTTGTCCTATAAGCAGCGACTCGGGTGGATGCGTCAAGGGGTTGTCGGTGGCAGATTCTTGCACACCATATCTAGTGGAAAAGCACTGTGGAAAACGAGGACAATCACAGATTTAACAGCCCGCGCCATTGCTCGCAGAAACGTCAAAGAATTGCTGCAGCCCAATTGGCGGCGCTCATGCGCCGACTCAATTCTGATAGGACCGGCGCGTAATCAATGCTTTAGGAGCAGTGCAGGAAGGAGGCCGATATAGGCTTGCCGGTCAAGTATCGCAGCAATGGAGAGCTGCCCGTGGTCACGCTGGTAGCAGCTTTGCTCTGCGAGAGCTGTGAGCAACGGAGAGCAATAGCGGGGTTGCTTGAAAAGCGATGAGGTCAGGCTGCTTTGACGGACTGGAAGGCGTTGCGGATTACGTCCTTGAGGCCTTCTTCGGCGACCAGGCCGATCGCGGTTGCCACCGGGAACCATTTGCGCCGCCGTTCATCGCTTTCGGGCCATTGCTTGCGCTCTTCGAGCAGCTTGAGAAGGTAGACGTCAACATCACACAGGGCATCGCGGCGCCGCTCTCTCTGCTTGATGTAGCGGTAGCAGCCGATCGGGCCGCCAGGCTGGACTTCGCCGATCAGGCCGGCTTCTTCCCAGGTCTCGCGAACCGCAGCGTCTGCGCCGTCTTCGCCCTCTTCGATCCAGCCTTTCGGGACAATCCAGCGGCCGGTGTCGCGGCTGGTGATCAACAGCAGTTCACAGCTTTCTCCCGCGCCACGGAAAATCATTGCCGCCGATTGCCGCTTGGTTTTCTTTTTCAGTTTTGGCCCTGCGTCGCCTGTATGCCTGAACAGGTCCAGCAAGGTCTTGAGCCTGTCAAAAGCTGTCATGTCTGTCGAATCTCCTGATTTCAATTTGGCACAAAACTGTGACCGATTTGATACAACCGCGCCTGTCCGTATCGTCGCTTGTCGCGAAGCAGGTCAGCGGAACACAAACTTGATGATTCGGGCACCTTGCGCCGGGTCAAGCTGCTTGAGCCGAGCCTGGGCACAGGGGTAACCGAAAAGGGACACAGCGTTTGCTGTGTCCCAGATATAGGGCAGCCGGTGCCCACGTCCAAGGCGCTTTAGGGGCGGGAGCCCTGATGAGGCCTTTGCCGTATCAGAATTCGTCCCATTCCTGCGCCATCGCGACAGCTGCGCCACCGCCGCCTGCTGCCTGGCGAACCGGGCGTTGAACCTGCGGCGCCGGTTTCGCTGCGGCAGCCGCAGCTGGCTTGGGGCTTGCTGCGTGGACCGGTCGCGACATGCTGCGTTCGCTGATGCTGAACACCGCTAGTTTGGACACAAGCCCGTCGGCATCCGTGGCCAGGCCGCGGACCGATTTGGCGGTGTCGGAAACAAGTGCCGCGTTTTGCTGGGTGGTCTGGTCCATATTGACCACGGCCGAGTTGATCTCGGAGATGTCCGTTGCCTGTTCGCGCGAGGTTTCAACAATCTTGGCGATATAATCGTTGATTTCCTTGACTTGCTCACCGATCGAGCGGAGCGCTTCACCGGTCTGGTTGACCAGGGTGACGCCGTTGCTCACCTGGGTCGAGGAGGTGTCGATCAGGGCGTTGATCTCCTTTGCCGCACTGGCCGAGCGCTGGGCGAGTTCACGCACCTCCTGGGCGACAACCGCAAAGCCCTTGCCGGCTTCGCCCGCACGCGCCGCTTCCACTCCTGCATTGAGTGCCAGCAGGTTGGTCTGGAAGGCGATTTCGTCGATGACGGTGATGATCTGTCCGATCTGTCTCGAGGATCCTTCAATCTCTGTCATGGCGCTGACGGCCTTGGAGACGACGTCTTCGGAAACCGTGGCGTTTCTGGTGGCTTCGTCGACAAGGCGTCCTGCCTCACTGGCCCGTTTCGAGGCCGTTTGGACATTGTTGGTGATACGGCCGATGGCTGCTGCCGTTTCTTCGAGCGAGACCGCCTGATGCTCGGTGCTCTTGGAGATCCGCTCGGCATCGGAGCAGGCCTTGTTGGAGCCTTCGCTCATCTGGCGTGCCGAGCCACCGACTTCGGCGACCAGTTTTTCGAGCGATTCCATGGACGTATTGAAATCATCTCGAAGCACCTCGAGCGTGTCGTCGAAACGGTCGGTGATGCGCACGCGCAGGTCACCCGCCGCAAGCTGGCGAAGGCCACCGCCGAGTGACTGCATGGCGAACTGCAAACGTTCGGTGTCGGCAGCACGTTCGGCTTCGCGGCGTCTTGCGTCCTCGAGGTTTTGTTGCTGCGCCTGCTCGGCCTTTTGCGACATTTCTCCGGCCTGCTCGTTGGCGGTACGGGCACTGGTGATGGCTTCTTCGTTCTCGGCAAAGGCCGTGGCGAGCGAATGCCCCAGTGCCAACAAGGCGCCGGCTTCAAGAATGAGGATTACCGCATGCAGCACGACACGGCCGAAATCGGATTCGCCGGGAAACACTGCAGTGGGGATCAGGAAAAACAACACCAGGTGGTGCACTGCCGTCAGGCCGGCGAAAGCCAATGTCGGTTTCCAGCTGACCCAGATTGCGCAAATCGCCAGGCTGGCGAAGAAATACATGTGCATGTCAATCTGATAGGGCGAGCCGGAAAAGGCGTAGACCAGCAGGGCGACACTGGCCGCATGGGCAAGGGCCGTCGAAATCTGCGTCGCCGTGCCGGTTCGGTCATGCCACCATGTCAGGGTTGCAACGCCGGCGATGGCTGCACCACCTCCCAGCACCACGACCGGATTGGCATCCATACCCCACCAGGCACGCAAGGCCATCAGGACGACGTTGACCCACAGCAGCGATACAATCGCAATGGCTGCGCGCGTGCGAAGCGAATTCATGTAGTTCATGGCGAAGGTGTACTCCTGCAAAAGTAAGCGAGACTGCCGTCGAGGACCAGCATGGCGCCTGACTTGAACAGGCGGAAGGCAAAGCCGGGGTCGTCGGAATATGCGATTGCGGCGTAGGGCGCGCCGGTGCCGTTGATGATTGATCCGCCGGCCTCGGCGATGACATCCACCACGTGTCCGGGTTCGCTCCAGGGCGAAACCATGACCAGCGCCTGACCGTTCCGCGGAACAATGGCCGCAGCCGCCAACACGACCATGATCACGGCAAGGTTGATGCCGACAATGCGGCATTGCCTGAACAGGTTGCTGGCTGGTGGCGTCGATTGCTGCATGGTGGGAATGGTCTGCCGTTGGGCCGCGATGCATGCCTCCCAGGAGGCTTTTACAAGCTGATATCATTCCAGCCGGGTCATCATGTCTGACACGGCATAATCCGGCAAATGTATATAAAGAGCGTTAACAACAGCTTTTGTGAAACATGCGATGTCTCGGGTTTGTGCCGGGCTGCTGCGACAGCAGGCGCCGTGCCGGTACAGACTAACGGCTTCGGATTGCAAAAGCGTTGCGCGTGCAGGCCGATGTGCAAAGGGGGCTGTGTGAATTTGAGCGCCGTATAAATGTTGCCGCTCAAGCGCACGCCCTTGAACGCGGCCTGCATGAGAGCGCCGCGCATCAGCAAAACACGCGGGCGCTCAAACTGATCTTCTCTTCAGATCCCGGCTTCGGCCTAGCCGCGGGAGTCCTTGGCGATCGGTTCGACATAGGCAAAGCCCATGTCCCAGGGGAAATAGATCCAGGTGTCCTGGCTGACCTCGGTGACGAAGGTGTCAACCAGCGGCCGGCCTTTGGGCTTGGCGTAGACGGTGGCGAAATGGGCTTTTGGCAGCATGGCGCGAACAATGGCCGCGGTCTTGCCGGTGTCGGTCAGATCGTCGACGATGAGGACGCCTTCGCCTTCCGTCTCCAGGATCTCGGAATTGATTTCCTTGAGAACCTGCATTTCGCCCTGATTGACATAGTCATGGTAGGAGGCGACCGAAACCGTGTCGATGCGGCGGATGTCGAGTTCGCGGGAGATGATGGCCGCGGGAACCAGCCCGCCACGGGTGATGCAGACAATCGAGTTCCAGACCTGTCCGCTGCCGCTCAACCTCCAGGCAAGCGCCCGCGCGTCACGGTGAAACTGGTCCCACGAGACCGGAAAGGCTTTGTCTGGAAGGGACATGGCTGGCTTCCTTGAATGTGCAGGCAGCCCCCATGGCCGCTGTTTGCAGGGTAAACGCCGCAAATAGCCGAAATCGGGGGCGGAAGGCAAGCCGCCGGGCAAGGCCATGTTGTCACTGTCCGCAGGGTTTTTCCCAGCCCCGGCGCAATCGGTGCGCCAAGTGGGCGGACGTGCAGAGCGCCGGCGCCCTGGCGGTGCGGGTACGGTGTTGCGGCCGGCGTGTTCACGCAGGCCAACTGGCTGCCCCTTTGCGTGGCGTCAGCGGGACATCAGCACCGGCACCGGGGAGTTTTCGACAAAGGCGCGGGTGACGCCGCCGAAGAGCCATTCCCTCAGCCGCTGGTGGGTGTAGGCGCCCATGACGACGAGGTCGGCATTGCTGGCAGCGACCTGTGCGGAAATCGCTTCGGCCGTCGTGCCATCGCCCTTGGAGACCGTCGTGACATTGGCGTGGACGCCGTGACGCGACAGGCAGCTGGCGATATCGGTGCCTGCGAGTGGCGCGTCGATATCCGGCAGCTTGTCGGGGTCGACCACGACGATCTCAACCGCTTCGGCGGCCTTGAGCAGCGGCAGCGCATCATGGGTGGCGCGGGCTGCTTCGCGCGAGCCGTCCCAAGCAATCAGGATCCGCTTGACCGGCGTGGCCAGCTCGCCGCTGGAGGGAAGGAACAGCACCGGACGTCCGCCTTCAAACAGCAGCGCCTCGATGTTTGTCGCCATGTCCTCATCAGCGGCGCGGTCGGGCTGCCGGACGACGACGAGATCCGCCGAGCGGGCGCTGGCAAGCGCGGAGACGGCGCTGTCGCCGCCGGGCGAGCGGACCGGGCGCCATTCATGCGACAGGCCTTCGGTTTCGCAGGCCTTGTTGAAGGCATCGCCGACCTCGCGCATGCGCAGGTCAGCCTGCTCGTACAAGGCCGCGATGGTGGCTGCGTCGGGAACGTCGATGGGGGCCGAAAGCACGACAAATTGCGAGGGTTCGCCATGGCATCCGATCAGATGCACCTCCTTGCCCGCTGCAAAACCGGCAATGGCCGATGTCACCGGTGCCACGTCGGCCTGCGTTGCATAGACAGCGAGGATCGTGTGGTAGGTCATGGATTGGTCTCCTTTGCGGGGCGCAGTGGCGAATACTTGATCATACCATGCAACGCGCGCGGAGTGGCCGCATTGATCCGTATCAAACGGCCTTGGGGCCGAGCCTTGCTCCGGTGCTCAAGAGCATTGCCTCGACATCAGTTTTGGCAGCGGCGATGGCCTCCTGATCGCGGCCACGGATGACGATCTCGGTGGAAAATGCGTCGCCTGAAAAACGCGGGTAGGAGCCGATATTGACCAGGGGATGGGCCTTGGCAATGGCGCTCAGCGGATCGCCGATATCGCCTTCTCCGTATGGGCAACTGACCTTGTCCGAGTGGATCTTCACGCCGGTGTTCAATGTCGGCAGGACATTGTCGAGCATGGCCTGAAACACCGATGGCACCCCGGCCATGACATGGACATTGCCGATCACGAAGCCCGGGGCCTTGCTGACAGGGTTGTCAATGTGACGGCTGCCCACCGGCATGCGCGCCATGCGGCGGCGGGCCTCGGTGAATTCCAGGCCGCGTTCGGCGTAATGCGCGCCCAGCAGCGCGAGCGCATCGGCATCGTGGGTGCAGGCGACACCGAAGGCTGCCGCGACCGCGTCGGCGGTGATGTCGTCATGGGTCGGGCCGATGCCGCCAGAAGTGAACACGTAATCATAGCGAGATCTCAGAGCATTGAGCGCCTCGACGATGCGATCCTGATCATCCGGCACGATCCTGACTTCCTCGAGATCGATGCCGGCTGCGGTCAACAATTCGGCGAGATGGCCGATGTTCTTGTCCCGGGTGCGGCCCGACAGCAGTTCATCGCCGATGGCAAGCGCTGCGGCGGTTACTGGACGGGCTTCGTTCATGCTCACTCTCCTTTGCCAAGTTGTTCTGAATAGACCTTTCATGGGCTTGCGTGCAAGGGAGCAGCGATCGGTGGCAAGGCCGGATTTGTGAACAATCCGTGCTGCGTTTGCCCGCTTTTTATGAACGATAATGCGTCTATCTCTGGTGCAGAAACCGCACAGGCGGCAACCACGGAAAAGGAGATGACGATGGCGAAGGTACTGGTGCTTTACTATTCGAGCTGGGGCCACATGGAAGCGATGGCGCAGGCTGCGGCCAAGGGCGCGGCTGCGGCCGGAGCCGATGTGACCATCAAGCGGGTGCCCGAGCTGGTGCCGGAAGAAGTGGCCAAGGGTGCCCATTACAAGCTCGATCAGGAGGCCGCCATCGCCGAGCCGCTGGAACTGGCAAATTATGACGCGATCATCTTCGGTGTGTCGACCCGCTACGGCATGATGGCGTCCCAGCTGAAGAATTTCCTCGACCAGACCGGTCCGCTGTGGGCCGAAGGCAAGCTCATCAACAAGGTGGGCTCGGTGATGGCCTCGACCGCCACGCAGCATGGCGGTTCGGAGATGGCGATCATCACCACGCAGGCAGCTTTGCAGCATCACGGCATGATCATCGTGCCATTGTCCTATGCCTACCAGGACCAGATGGGCAACGATGTTGTGCGCGGCGGCTCGCCTTACGGCATGACCACCACCAGCAATGGTGACGGGTCGCGAATGCCGTCGGAGCAGGAGCTCGAGGGGGCAGAGTTCCAGGGCAAGCGGGTGGCCGAAATCGCCGCCAAGATCGTCGCCTGACGAGAACCGCCTACCAGGCAACAGGATCAACCGCGTCCGGCAGAGATTGCCGGGCGCGGTTTGTTTTCGCCAATCCACACGACAAGTCTTGCCTGCCGGGTGATCGTCTTGTACCGACTAGACCAAGTGCGGACGTGGCGAAACTGGTAGACGCAAGGGACTTAAAATCCCTCGGCCGCAAGGCTGTACGGGTTCGATTCCCGTCGTCCGCACCATTATCTTCAAACTGCCATTAGCGCGCCGGATCGCGCGGCGCCGACCTCAAGCGTTGATCTTGAATCCGATGCGCAGTCCACCCCAGTGGCGTCCGTTGACGATGATCGGGGCCGAGAGGTCCTTCATCAGGGTGAAACTGCCGCCGCCCATGTCGCGCCGGTAGGTCTGAAGCAGGAACGGCTTGGTGTTGCGCCCGGCGGCGAGCCCGGTGCGGTCGTTGAAGATCCGGCGGTTGCGGCAATTGCCGGCATTCCAGACCGGATCGGAGCTCTGCGGCTGCGAGTAGATGTGATTGTGGGTCGGCAGATAGCCGTTGCGGTCAATCGCGGCACAGAAGGTGACCCGCGGATCGGCGTCGAGCATGGCTTCCTGGATAGGCGGCAGCAGACGGTCGGTGTGGCGGGTGAAGCGTGTCATGTGTTGCTGGGGATCGGTCCCGGCGATGGGCTGGTAGTCTTCGTCAAACAGGTCGCCGAGCGACAGCGCTCCCGAGCTGACCGCCTGCTCGAAAATCGCGCTGACATCCTTTGCCCTGGCGATGCAATGGCGGATGAGCGGGGTGTCCTCGGTCTCGACGCCGCTCTGGGCCACTTCACCGATGACGTTTTCGGAAAAAGACACCAGCCGGTCGATCTTTGCGCTGGCGGCAATCAGCATGTCGGCGCTCGAGTGAACCTGCTTGTCGAGATCGGAGACCTTGGCGAGAACTGTCGAGCAGGCTCGTGTGGTCTCCTCGACCGGATCGCTGATCCGCTCGATCTCGCTGATCATGCCGGCCACGGTCTGGCTGAAGCCGGTGAATTTCTGCAGCTCGCCGTCAATCTCGGTCGAGCGCTGGTGCGCGGCGGTCGCCACCATCTCGTTGTCGGCGTTCTGCTTTTGCAGCTTGTCGACGATGGCGCGCAGGGCTTCGAGCCTGGAGACGATGTCGCGCGAGACGGTGCCGGTCTTGTCGGCGAGCTGCTTGACGGCGTCGGCGACAACGGCAAATCCGCGGCCGGCTTCCCCGGCATGGGCCGCCATGATGCCGGCATTGACGGCCAGCAGCTGGGTCTGGGTGGCAATGCCCTGAATGGATTCGGAGAAGGAGTGGATCTCCTTGATCTGGCCCGAGACCGAATTGAGGACGCCGGTGATCTCGGTGGCACTGGTGGCCATGGATTTTATGTCGGAGACGGCATTGCCGAGAATGCCGTTGACACTCTGGGTCGTGGTATCGAGGCCGGCCTTCGTGGCCTTGGCCGATTCGATCGCCCTGCGCGAGGCTTCCGCCACGGTCTGGTTCGAGCGGGCAATCATCGAGATGTCGCGGGTGAGGGCGTGAAACTCGTCGGCCTGCAGCGACATCGTTCCGGAGACATCGCTGACCATGCCGCTGGTATCGGCAATGTTGACCGACAGCTCGCCGACCTGCGAGCCGATCACGTTCATGGCCCGTTCGAGGCGTGTCTCGTCTTCCGCGGGAGGTGTCTGTTCGGTCAAGACGCTCGACCCGTTTCCGGGTTCGAGATCCGTTTCCTCGTCCAAAGTTACCTGCAAAGCGTGCATTCGTTCATGTCCTCCGGCTCAGAGGAGATAAGCAGGGTTTGGTTAATCGTTGGATAATTTAGTAATGATCGAATTTGCGGGAAGGATCAGTCGCGCCAGAAAGCGGGCAGCAGCAAGACCAGAACCACCAGTATTTCGAGCCGTCCAAGCAACATCAGAAATACAAGCATGATCTTGGCCGGATCGCCGAGCGAACTGAAGTTGCCGGCCGGGCCGATGACCGGACCGATGCCGGGGCCGACATTTGCGAGCGCAGTAATGGAGCCCGATATCGCCGTCTCGATGTCGAGGCCGGTGGCTGCCAGTGCGATTGATCCCAGAGCCCAAATTCCGACATAGGCGCAGACGAAGAGAAACACCGTGCGCTGCATGTCGGGCTCGACGGCGATTGCGCCGTAGCGAACCGGGCGAACGCTGTTGGGGTAGACCAGCCGCATCAGTCCGGTGCGGATTGAACTGGCGATGATGACCAGCCGGTAGGCCTTGATGCCGCCAGAGGTCGAGCCTGAACAGCCGCCGAGAAATGTCGCCATGAACAGGACCGCAACGGCCAGCGGTCCCCAGAGCGTGTAGTCGGTGCTGGCATATCCGGTGGTGGTGACCACGGAGACGACATTGAAGGTGGCGTGGGTGAGGGCGATGCCGAAGTCTTCCCCCTGAGACAGGCGCAGGCTGAGCGCGATCAGCACGGAAAGCACGAGCAGAATGCCGGCATAGGCATAGATCTGCGGATCGCGCAACGCATCCCAGCGGCCGCGCACGACGAACAGGATCAGCACCGAGAAGGGCAGGCCGGCGATTGTCATGAAGATCGTTGCGGTCCAGATCAGGGCAGGTGACTGGAACGCGCCGAACGAGGCGTCATGGGTGGAGAAGCCGCCGGTCGCCATGGTGGTCATGGCATGGTTCAGCGCGTCGAAATCGTTCATGCCGAACACGCGGTAGAGAATGGCGCAGGTGACGGTGAGGCCGATATAGATGGCGAAAAAGGCGCGCACGAAGACCGCGAAGCGCTCGAACGGCTTTTCCGAGGTGTCGGAGGATTCCATCTTGAACACGGTGAAGCCGCCGACCTTGAGATAGGGCAGCACCAGAAGTCCCAGCGCCACGATGCCGATGCCGCCGATCCATTGCAGCAGCGAGCGCCACAGCAACAGCCCGGGCGGCGCGGCGTCGAGTCCGGCAATCACCGTGGCTCCGGTGGTGGTGACCGCGGACACGGACTCAAACAGCGCGTCGGCCATGTCGAGCCCGAGCGATGCCAGATAGAACGGAATGGCGCCTGTGACCGACAGCGTGATCCACAGCAGGTTGACGACCAGAAAGCCCAGACGCCTGGAAAACGGCGCGTTGATGCCGCGATTGGCCGCGGCAGCGGCAAGGCAGATGGCGCCAACCACGAAGGAGGACACGGCAAACACCTGCCAGTCCGGATTGCCGTGGTAGTAGTCGAGGGCCGCAGGCGCGAGCATGGCGAGCGCGATGTAAAGGCCGGCAATTGAGGCGATGAACACCGCGGATCGAAAAGTCTGGCCGTGCACGCCATGCCCTCTTGAAGGCCGGATCTGGTTGGCAACCGGCCACTTCCCGTGGCATAGACCCGTCATGACCGAAACACAATCTCCCGATGATTTCCGCAGCTCTGTCGACAGTGCGCTTGACGAGATGCGCGAGCTGTTCCCGGCCACGCCGTTGCAGCTCAATGACCATCTGTCGGCCCGGTTCGGGGCACGGATCTGGCTCAAGCGCGAAGATCTGTCGCCGGTGCGATCCTACAAGATCCGCGGCGCGTTCAATTTCATCCGCAAGGCCTTGCTGGCAAATCCGCAACAGAACCTGTTTGTCTGCGCGTCAGCGGGAAACCACGCCCAGGGCTTTGCCTATGTCTGCCGGCATTTCGGCCGCAAGGGTGTGGTCTTCATGCCGGTGACGACACCGCAGCAGAAGATCGACAAGACCCGGATTTTTGGCGGCGAGTTCATCGAGATCCGTCTGACCGGAGATTTTTTCGACGCCTGCTATGATGCGGCACGCGAGTTCGCCGCAGCCGAGGGCGCGCTGATGGCGCCGCCGTTTGACCATGACGACATCATCGAGGGGCAGGCGAGTGTCGGAGCCGAGATCATGGCGCAACTGCCCAAGGACGAGACGCCGGATCTGATGGTGCTGCCGGTCGGCGGCGGCGGGCTGTCTGCCGGTACGGCGCGGTATTTCGAAGGCCGGCTGGATGCCGACCGGTTCCTGATGGTGGAGCCGGCGGGCGCGCCTAGCCTGAAGGCGAGCCTGGAAGCCGGACACCGGGTGAAACTTAGCAAGATCGACAATTTCGTCGACGGGGCGGCGGTAGCTGAAATCGGCGCGCGCAATTTCGAGATCCTGCGTCGGTTCCGGCCCGATCAGGTTATGACGGTGCCTGAAAATGCCATCTGCCTGACCATGACCCGGATCCTCAACACCGAAGGCATTGTGCTTGAGCCCGCCGGGGCCTTGTCGATCTCGGCGCTGGAAGCGCTGTCTGCCGACGAGATCAGGGGCAAGACGGTGGTTGCCGTGGTCTCGGGCGGCAATTTCGATTTCGAGCGCCTGCCCGACGTCAAGGAACGGGCGATGCGTTATGCCGGCACCAAGAAGTATTTCATCCTGCGGCTGCCGCAGCGTCCGGGTGCGCTGAAGGATCTGCTCAACCTGCTCGGGCCCGAGGACGACATTGCGCGGTTTGAGTATCTGAAGAAGTCGGCGCGGAACTTCGGCTCCATCCTGATCGGCATCGAGACCAGGTCACCGGAGAATTTTGTCCAGCTGACGGACGCCTTCGACACGGCGGGGCTGAGCTATGAAGACATCACCGACAACGAGATCATCGCCAATCTGATCATCTGAGTGATCCGGTCGGGGCGTTCGGGCTACAGCCCGGCGATCCAGTCAGCGGTCGTTGCCGCCAGCCTTTCGGTGGTGGAGGGCGACAGCGCGTCTCCGGCGATGACATGGTGATTGGGATCGTCGGCATCGCTGACTTCGATGATACTGGTCGGCGCACCCCAGGCCGCCGCCTTGGCCTTGATCAGGTCCGGGCGGATGATTCGGTCGAGCGGAGAATAGACAAACAGCGACGGGATCGTGATGTCTCCCGCGTCGGCCTTATCGGCGAGCTTGACCAGGGACGCCATCGGCAAAAGCGCGAGGCTCGGATATTCGGATGTCCAGTATTGGGCGTGCAACTGGTTTGTCGGTTCGAATGCGCGCCGCTCGCCGATGATCAGCTGCACCATCTGTTTCGCCCAGGGCATGGTCAGCAGGGAAGAGCCGGCCGCCTGGACGCCGTAGTTCGGCGAAAATTGCACAAGGCCCGCCACATCGCGCATCAGTTCAGGCTGGGTGGCGGCCCAGGTGACCAGCGATGCGCCCGTCGAGGTTGCCATCACGATGACGCGCTCTCCGAGCCTGCGTCCAATGGCAACGGCTTCGGCAAAGTCATTGACCCACGCATGAACCGAGCCATCGCGCATCGCGTCGCCGCTGCGTCCGTGGCCGCTGAGGCGGGCATAGTAGAGATTGGCGCCGAGCTTCCGGGCGACGAGATCGGGCAGGGGACGCAGCTCGCCGGGACTGGCCGAAAAGCCGTGAACATAGATGATGGCAAGGGGCGTGCGGGCGCGAGATGCCGGGTAGGCCCAGACGATCTGCTTTTGATTGCCGCGGCGCAGATCGTCGAATTCGGCCTCTGATGTCGTCAAGTATGTGTCGAGATCATCGGACAGTGACGATGGGTCAAATTCTATCGTGGTATCGGAAGGCGGGCGTGGACCGAGAAGAAAAGCGGCAATGCCGGCAACAATCAGAATTCCTGTCACGTACAGCGCCATGCGTGCTCCCCGGGCGGATTTCGCCATCATTCGCGCTCCTCTCGTCAGGCTGCCAGTTGCAGCCAGTCACCAAGCCGGGTGAACAGTGGAGCAGAGAGGCTTGACGCGCAATGGTTTTCGGTCCGCGCCCGGACTGGGCAATCGCAAGGCCGGGCTTCAGGCTGACATGTAATGCTTGATGTATTTCTTGTAGAAGCTTTCCACCTTGGCGGCGGTGTTGGATGACATCTCGAGCTGCACACCAAGCCGCGGCCTGCGGAACCAGCGCACTGTGCCGGTAAGGTAACCCATTTCCTGTGTCTTGATGGTGATTTCCTCTTCCGGAGAAATCGGTATGTGAGAATTCAGATAAATACACATGCCGCCCATCGAGATGTCGATGATTGTGGCATGGGTTGTTCTGCCCATGCAGGTGATGGTTGCCCGCAATTCAGTTGCGTCGCGCGGGTCCATTCGTCTTGGTCTGTCACTCATGATGCGTAACCCCCAAAATATGGCAGGCTAAAATTATCAGTACAGGGTTATCAAATTGATAAGGCTGTCTGGTGCAGCCGCATCTGTTCGAGCCAGCCCCCGCAGCGGCGAGCCAGGTGCGGTGAGCAGGTCCGGGCGTGATCCGGCCTGCGTGGACGAGAAGGTGTCAGGGTTTCAGTGCCTTGCGCGATTACGGGCGCGGTCGTGTTGAGCCTTGCCAAGAGCGGCTTGTGGGCAAGGATCGATACCCGCGGATGCCGGGTCGGGGAGATTTCGGCTGGGGAGGGGTCGAGCCGGTATGCAATGTGAGTTGCGGGCGAAGGCAGCTCTGGCGGCCTTCAAAGCGCCGCGAACGGGGTGTCTTGAAGAGGCGTGGGGCGAGGCAGCGCCGTCGACTCCAGGCATTCGTGAGTTACGGCTGGTGATCACGCCAAGGACAGATCAGCCCCGATAAAGAGTTTGAAAGCAGCCCGTGAGCAAGGCGTTTGCCGTCAGGCGTTCGGAAACGCTCAAGCGAGCCCCGCCGTCAGCCCGGTGACTTGCCTTCCTGGAGCATCTTGTAATAGCTCTCGACCTTGGCCTCGGTGTTGGATGAGAGAACCAGAGACACGCCAACCCGCGGGCTTCGGCTCCAGCGAACCGTGCCAGTCAGATGGCCCATTTCTTCGGTCTTGAAGTGAATCTCGTCACCAAAGGCTACGGGGATGTCGCGCGACAGGTAAAGGCCGGCGCCTAGTCTGGAGAGGTCGAGAACAGAGCCAGGCGTCTCATTGCCCTTGCAATCGATCTTGGCCCGCATCCGGGTTTTGTTTCTCGGCTGTGCCCGCCCGGTGAAATTCTTCATGTCCGTTCGCCCTGTTTGTCTTGTTGGTCATGCGACGGTGCCAGCTATCTGTGTGGAAAGGTTTAATGCCGTGCCCGTGGTTTGACGCAGGGGAAAAGGACCATCCGGATTTCATCTTGACGCGTGCAGGTGCCGGTTGCGTCGTGTAACCGGTTGGCCAGGCTTGGAGTTTTCGAATGGCGATCTCGGGCAAAAGCCGCTCCGTTCAGGTGCTGAACAGACAGGTGCCGATGAGCTGGATCAGTTTGGTACAGGAACCGGCCCCAGAAACCGGACTTATGCCGGCTGGCGGTTGTTGAGAAACATCTTGTAGTAGCTTTCAACCTTGGCACGGTTGTTCGAAGTCAGCACCAGTGCTGCACCGATGCGGCCACCGCGCATCCAGCGGATGGTGCCGATCAGCAGTCCCATCTCTTCGGTCTCGACATGGATCTTGTCACCGCGCGCCATCGGGATGCTGGTATCGATCTGGAGGCAGATTCCCTGCTGCGACAGGTCGACCACAGCGCCGGTGGTCTTCTGGCCCATGCAGTCAATCTTGGCCTTTACCCTGGTCTTGTCCCGCTTGATGGTGCGCCCGGTCGATCCCGTCATCGCAATTTATCCCCCGACTTGATGGCTGTACAGTCTCGCATTGAGGGGTAATCAAATTGCTAAAGCCGGCTCTGATACCGGCATCACTTCGAGGCGAAGCCAGCGCTGGTCTCGCGGGCACTCCCACCCTCCCTGCGCGAGGCGCGGGAAGGGTGGAATGCGAACTGCAAGATTACAGCGTGATGCGGTACAGCGCGAAACCATCCGCGCCTTCGCCGGCGGGCTCGATCGAGACGCCCTTGACGTCGTCAACAAAGGCCGTTGCCTTGGGGCCCGTTGAAAACAGCACGGTCGCACCGTCGGCCGGCGCAAAGCGCCAGTTGCCATCGGCCGAGGGGTTGATGGTGCCCTGATCGACGATGTAGCGGACGATGACGTCGCGGTTGGTGTCGGGGGCCTGGAAGACCACCTTGTCGGGTCCTATGTCAGGAAACTTGCCGCCGCCGCCGCCACGGTAATTGTTTGTCGCGACCACGAATTGCTGCTCTGGATCAACGGGTTGACCGTTGAAGCTGAGATTCTGAATCCGGCTTGATTCCGGGTTCTGCAACTCGCCCTTGGGGCTGTATCTCGCCGGTTGGGTGAGGTCGACCTGATAGGTCACGCCATCGATGACATCGAAATTGTAGGACGGGAACTCGCCATTGATCAGCTCCGCATCGGTGGCGCCCGGCTCGATCTGGTTGAATATGCCGGCCGACATTTCAAGCCATTGCTTGACCTGGGCGCCGGTGATCACCACCGCCTGCACCGTGTTGGGGTAGAGGTAGAGGTCGGCCACGTTCTTGATGGCGATGTCGCCGGCGGGAACATCGGTGTAGTAGTCCGCGCCACCGCGGCCGCCGGCCTTGAACGGAGCGGCTGCCGAGAGCACCGGCAGATCCTTCCACTCGGTGTCCTTGAGCATCTCGGTGACGTACCAGGTCTGGGCCTGGCTGACGATCTGCACCGAGGGATCGTCGGCGACGAGCGCGAAGTAGGAATGCAGCGGCGCAGACGTTTTGCCGACCGCGGTGCGGACATAGGCAAGCGTCGCCTCATGGTCCGACTGGGCTGCGGCGAGCACTTCCGGCTTGTCGGCAACAAGCGCGTTGACCTTTCTGTCGACACGTTCGTAGATCGGCCGGGCCTCCGAGCTGTGACCAACGATCTTCCAGCTGCTGCCGTCGCGCTCGAGCATCAGGTCGATGAGGCCGAGATGGGAGCCCCAGAAACCGCCCATGACGCCGGGCTTGCCGGAGATGGTGCCCTTGGCGTTGTCGACGCCGGCGACGCCATCGAATTTCGGGCCCGGGAAATCGAGATGGCTATGGCCGGTGACGATGGCGTCGATGCCGGGAACGGCGGCAAGCGGCACCGAGGCGTTTTCCAGGTTCTCGGCCCATTGCTCCTGGCCGATGCCGGAGTGGGAGAGCGCGATGACAATGTCGGCGCCTTCCTCGCGCATCTGCGGCACCCAGGCTTCGGCCGCCTTGACGATGTCGCGGGTGGCAGCATTGCCGGTCAGGTGACGGGCGTCCCAGGTCATGATCTGCGGCGGGACGAACCCGATCAGGCCGATCTTGATCTGTTGTTCTTCGCCGGCGCCATCCTTGATGGTGCGGTCGAGGATCATGTAGGGCTTGAGAAACAGGTCGTCGTCACGCGGGTTTTCGGCGAGTGATCCCTTGGCGAGATTGGCGCAGACCATCGGAAAGTTGGCGCCGGAGATCACCTTGAACAGGAAATCGAGACCGTAGTTGAACTCGTGGTTGCCGAGTGTTCCGCCATCATAGCCGAGCACGTTCATTGCCGAGATGATCGGGTGCATGTCTCCTTCCTTCATGCCGCGCTCATAGGCGATGTAATCGCCCATCGGGTTGCCCTGAAGGAAGTCGCCATTGTCGAGCAGAATGGAGTTCTCGGCTTCCGAGCGGATCTGGTCGATGATCGAGGCGGTGCGCGCCAGTCCCATGGTATCGTTGGGCTTGTCGCCGTAATAGTCATAGGCGAAGACATGGACATGCAGGTCGGTGGTTTCCATGATCCGCAGATGCGCCTGGTTGGCATTGGCCCTGGCGGTGAACGGATGCACCATGACAAGCGCGCTTGTGGCCGCCAGGCCGCCCAGCAAGGAACGCCTCGAGATTGGATGAAGCATATTGGAAATGCGCTGGTCTTTCATGGACTTTCTCCCTGCAGTTGACCTAGAAAGGGTGCATGGCGGGCCGATCGGTTCGCATCAGCATCCGGGCTTTCCGTCATGTCTGGCGGCAAGCCATACAGCGCGAGTGTGATCCCGACATGACACTTGTGCAACCCAAATTCATGGTCGCGCCGAGCGGGGCGGCCAGCCGGGAGATGCTGGCACTCGATTGATCGCGACAGCAAGGAGCATGGCATGGCAGGGATTATGGACAGCATCCGAAATATGTTCGGTGGCGGCGTGGCGTCCAAGCCACCGCAGGCTGCCAATGAGCCGGACAGCTACAAGGATTACCTGATCTACGCCGAACCGATGTCCGAAGGCGGGCAATGGCGGCTGGCCGGTCGCATTGTCAAAGGCGAGGGGGACGCTGCAAAGGAGCACAAGTTCATCCGCGCCGACATCTTTGCCAGCCGGGAGGAAGTTGAAGCCATGACCCTGCGCAAGGCGCGCCAGATCATCGACGAACAGGGTGACCGGCTGTTCAGCTAGTAAACAGAAAGGTCCGTGGCCATGTTGGGCACCACAATGCGGACCGACCGGCCGCTTACCAGCGATATGCGCGGCCACGTGGCGAGTGTTGCCCCGGTCTGGCCGCTTTGATCAGTCGAAACTGATGTCATTGTCCTCGAGATACACGTTGCTCGCTTCGCAAATGTCGATGCCGACCGGTTCATCGAGCACTTCACCACCGTCTTGACCGACCCAGCCAACCTGCACCACCTGCTCGCAGGGGCCCGAATTGGCGTGGAATCGTGCTTCGGCGGTTTCGCCGGGCCGGATCTGTATGGAGAGCCAGTTGGCGCTCCAGCTGTCGCCGTCGTCTTCACTTGTGTAGAATCCGGACACAACATTGCTCTCGGTGTCATTGTAAATGGTGAAGACGCCGTCAGCGCCGGTGCCTGCCAGCGCGCCGGTGGTGAGCAGGAGGCTCAGGACAGCCGCGGAGCCCGATAGGATGGTCTTCATTGTTTTTCCCCTCAAATTTTATGGTCTTGACGATAATGACACTGAATGCTCAGGGGCGCCAGACGACGAAATCCACGGGTTAAGAGTTCCACCCGCCAGCGGTCGCAGAAGGGATGGCGGTCACCTTTGAGACTGCGGGCCAGGACGGTCAGTCGGATTGCAGCGGAATTGCGACCGGGCTGTCGCGAAATCGCCCAATATCTGTCCGGAACGGCTTTCCCCACCAGACGTTTATCTGTCAGCCGATCCTGATTACCCCCGCAGGAAAGGCTTACCCGGGAATCTTCCCGAGGTTGATCCTTGAATTGTCCAACTTATTGAGGAGAACGAGATGAGCATGACAAAGGAAAGCGCATCATTGATTGGCAGCGACAAGGTTGCCGGTACCGAAGTCTATGACCGCACCGGGAACCACATCGGTTCCATCGAAAAAGTGATGATCGAAAAGCGTGGCGGCAAGGTGTCCTACGCTGTGCTGAGTTTCGGCGGCTTCTTCGGCATCGGCGATGACCACTATCCGCTCCCCTGGGAGAAGCTGAAATACGACGAAGGCCTGGGCGGCTACCAGGTCGATATCACCAAGGAGCAGGTCGAGGGCGCGCCGAAATATCAGCGCGACAGCGATTATGACTGGTCGCCGACGACGCAGGAAGATCTCTACGCGCATTACGGCCAGCCACCCTACTGGCGCTGACCTTCACACAGCTGGAACCGGAGTGCCGGCCGCCGCATCTTGCGGTGGCCGGTTTCGTTGTGCGCAAGTGTGCGGCGCAGCTTCCGGCAAGCTGACTCAGGCCGCAGCAGTCGCGTCCTCGCGCTTGGCGATCTTGTGGTTGTCTTCGTTGCTTCCGGCCTTCCAGTAGCTGGAAATATACAGGTTGGTGTTGTCGAGCCCGCGCTCGCCACGAAAATAGTCGCGCAATTTGCGCATGCTGGAAAACTCGCAAGCGGCCCAGACCGACGGATTGCCGTCCTGCCAGGCCAGGTTCCTGACACGTTCGACAAGAAGATCGCTGTTGTGTCCCGGGTGTGGGTTGACCACCCACTCGATGTTCAGGTGCGGCGGCTTCTGCAGTTCCTGAATGTCGGCCTCATCCGTGACCTCGATCACGGCCGTCCCGCGCGCGGTTTCGGGCATCAGTTCGAGATTGCCCGAGATCGCGGGCAGGGCAGTCATGTCTCCGACCAGCAAATACCAGTCCGCCCCTTTATGCACCAGCTTGCGGGGACCGGGACCGCCAACCGTGATCGTGTCCCCGGGTTGTGCGTTCAGAGCCCACAAGGTGGCCGGGCCGCAGTCTTCATGCAGGGCGAAGTCGACGTCGATCGTGTCCGCATTATGGGTGCGGACGGTGTAGGTGCGGACTACGTCGCGCCCGCTCTGGGCGTCCGGCAGTCGCAGCTTGATATAGGCGCTGGTCTGGTTTTCGGGAAAGCCAGCCAGCCCGGCTCCGCCAAGCGTGATCCGCAACATGTTCGGCGTGACACTCTTCTTGCCGATAACATCCAGTTCGCGCGGTTCGGGACGGGCCATGGTCATACTCCTTCAGGTCGATTTGCCGGGCCTACCTAGCAGGTTCGAGCGAAAATAACATGAGTTTTTTACTCATGTATCAGCCAAGTCCGACATTGGGCCGGTCGATGATCTCGCGCAGGGCGAAGCTCGAGTTGATCTTGACCACATGGGGAAGGGCCGAGAGCCAATCACGGTGGATGCGTTCGTAGTCCTCCAGGTCGCGCGCGGCCACGCGCAGGATGTAGTCGTATTCGCCGCTCATCAGGTAGCAGACCAGCACATTGGGGCAGAGTTTGACCGCGGTTTCAAACTCGGAGAGGGTTTTGGCAAACTGTCCCGACAGCGAAATATGGACGATGGCAATCATCCGGTAATCCAGCGCCTTGTGTGACAACCGCGCGTGATAGCCCTTGATGACCTCGGATTTTTCGAGAATGTCGAGCCGGCGGGAGCAGGCCGATGCGGACAGGCCAACGCGCTCGGCGAGGGCGGCGTTGGAGATTCTGCCCTCACTTTGAAGAGTCTTCAAAATGGCGATATCAAGTGTATCCAGCTCATGCATGTCAATAATATCCGAATTTTTGATATTTCTACGCAAGATTATTCGAATCTCGTGATGCGGACAAGGCAGGTTCGCAAGGACATTTCGGAGCGCCGATGTTCCAATAGGCCGCATTGAAATCGGATTTGACGCTTGAAGCGTCAGCCAAGGCTCGGAGGAGACGTCAATGCGTGTAGGCTGCCCCAAGGAAATCAAGAACCATGAGTACCGTGTCGGCCTGACGCCGGGTGCCGTGCGCGAATATGTGGCGCATGGCCACGAGGTGATTGTCGAGACCAAGGCGGGCATGGGCATCGACGCAGATGATGCCGCCTACCAGGCCGCGGGCGCCACCATCGTTGGCTCTGCCAAGGAGGTCTTCGAGCGCTCGGACATGGTGGTCAAGGTAAAGGAACCGCAGCCGTCGGAATGGGCGCAGCTGCGCGACGGCCAGCTTCTCTACACCTATCTGCACCTGGCTCCGGATCCGGAGCAGACGAAAGGCCTGCTGGCCTCGGGCTGCACCGCGGTGGCCTACGAGACCGTGACCGATGACCGTGGCGGGCTGCCGCTGCTGGCGCCTATGTCGGAAGTGGCCGGTCGTCTGGCGATCCAGGCGGGTGCGACCTCGCTGCAGAAGGCCAATGGCGGCCGCGGCATTCTGCTCGGCGGCGTTCCCGGTGTGCTGCCGGCCAAGATCACCGTCATCGGCGGCGGCGTTGTCGGCCTCAACTCGGCCAAGATGGCCGTGGGCCTGGGCGCCGACGTAACGATTCTCGACCGGTCGCTGCCGCGCCTGCGCCAGCTTGACGATATCTTCAACGGCCGGGTTCACACCCGTTACTCGACCATCGAGGCGCTGGAGGAAGAAGTCTTCTCCGCCGATGTCGTGGTTGGCGCGGTGCTGATCCCGGGTGCCGCTGCTCCGAAACTGGTGACCCGCGACATGCTGTCTGGCATGAAGAAGGGGGCGGTGATCGTTGATGTCGCCATCGACCAGGGCGGCTGCTTCGAGACCAGCCACGCCACCACCCATGCCGAGCCGACCTATGAAGTCGATGGCGTGATCCATTATTGCGTTGCCAACATGCCGGGCGCGGTGCCGATCACCTCGGCGCACGCGCTCAACAACGCGACGCTCCATTACGGTCTGATGCTGGCCGACAAGGGGCTCAAGGCGATTGCGGAAGACCGTCACCTACGTGCGGGCCTCAATGTTCACAAGGGCCGCATCACCAACCGTCCGGTCGCCGATGCGCTGGGCTATGAACTGGCCGACATGGATCAGGTGCTCAAGGTCGCCTGATCAGGTTTCCAAGTATTTCGCCAGGATCGATTTCAAACCCGCCGGAGTGCAATTCCGGCGGGTTTTTGGTTATGTCCGTTCGATGCGGCACTGATAACAGTTCATGTGCGATGAACGCATGTGGAGATAGGCAACATCATCACGAGCAAGCAGGCGGGTCGCGGTTTCCTCGATCTGGTCAGGCGTAACCACCTCAGCTGCCTTGTAATTGATCCAGTCGCTGTCGTTGTAACCCCGCAGAATGTATCCTCGACCGTATTGAAACATGGGGGCTGGCCTGGCCGAGTCCTCTGCACGCCTGCACTCCTCGGCATGCAGAAATATCGGTCCCGATTCGGCATAAGGCTGGGCTGCGGGAAATGGACAATGAGAGAGTATGAGGTATTCATCGCCTGTCTCAACAGGCTTCAAGCAATGTCGGCAAGGTATCGCTCCGCCATCAGATACGGTACGCTGCGGCACTTGTCCGTTTGCGTCCTTGCCTCCGTTCTGGAGATGACGGGCGATGGTGGTTTCTAGCGCTACAAATCGAATGGTCATGAGAGATGCTCCTGTTTAGTATCGCACCTCGTGGTCTCATGAAGCCTGCACCGGCCGCCACCCGATTTCAGCCGGCGCTGGTGCTGCCGGATTTTACCATGGTGAGGATTTCGTCATCCGACAGCGGCCGGATGATGGCGCCGTTCTGGCTCACCGGTTCGAACCCCATCTTCTGGTAGAGCGGCAGGGCCGCGGGGTGGTCCAGCGTGTTGGTCGACACGATGACCCGGGCAGGGGTGCTCGACCAGGCTGTGCTGAGTGCCTGGCCCAGCATCCATTCGCCCAGACCGCGTCTGCGCACATGCTCCATCAGGCCGAAATAGACAAGTTCGACCGTTGCATCTTCCAGCTCGCTGATTTCGAAGAACCCGGCCGGAGCGCCCTCGACGCTGAGCACGAAAATCTGCGTGGTCTTGGCGTGGACGATCTCCGACAGCTTTTCGTCACTCAGGCGCAGACGGGTGACCCAATGCCATTCACGGCCGACCTGCCATTGCAGGTAGCGGTAGAAATGCAGCGGAATGTCGGTTGCCTTCATCAACGTCGCATGAAGATTGACCGGCAGCGGCGTGGTGGCGCGCGGTCGGCGCTTCATTTCCAGATGCGTGACGGTTGCCTTGAGCGATTTGGGTTTTGCTGCCTTTGCCATCTCAGGCCTCTCCAGTGACGATTGGTGTGTCCTCACGGCCGCCCCATTCGGACCAGGAGCCATCGTAAAGCGTATTGTTCCGGTGCCCGACCGACTGAAGGGCAAGTGTAATGACTGCAGCCGTCACGCCCGAGCCACAGGTGGTGACCACGGGCTGGTCGAGATCAAGACCAGATGCTTCCAGTGCCTGGCGCAATTCCGGGATCGATTTGAGTTTACCGCCTTCGGACAGGATGAGGAATGGAACATTGCGGGCACCGGGCATGTGGCCCGAGCGCATGCCGGCGCGGGGTTCGGCCTCGACGCCTGTGAACCGGCCCGGTCCGCGCGCATCGGCAATCTGCGAGGCGCCGGTGTCGACGATCTCGCGCATCTCGTCAAAACCGCTGATGGCGCGGGCATTGAGTGTCGGGTTGAAGTTTGCCGGGGCCGGCGTTGCGGGCGTATCGGTCTCGACCGGCAGGCCCTGCTGCTTCCAGCTGTCGAAACCGCCATCAAGCACATAGGTGTTGCCGGCGCCGAAGATGCGCAGCAGCCACCAGACCCGCGGCGCGGTGAACATGCCCGGGCCGTCATAGACAACGATGGTATCGGATTCTGACAGACCAAGTGCACCGGCAGCACGGGCGAATTCCGCCGGCTGGGGGATCGTGTGCGGCAGATTCGAGGTCTTGTCGACGATGCTGTCCTGATCGAAGAAGACGGCGCCCGGGATCCGCGCGGCTGCGAATTCGGCGGCGCCATCGCGGTTTTGCGCCGGGAGGTACCAGGAAGCGTCCACGATCTTGAGGCCCGGTTCACCGATCCGGCTATTGAGCCAGTCGAAGGAGACGACGAATGGGCTTTGGTCTGGCGCGGTGGTCATGAAGTCATCCTCAAATGCGGGGGCACGGGGTCCAGCGTCGTGACGCGGTTGTTTCGGGCGCATGTTATGCGATTGCCGTGAGGTGCGGCAATGAGGTGGCCGGGACATACAAACAAAACGGGCGCACAAAAATGGACAAACAAAAAAGTCAAACAAAAAAGGGCCGATGACCGGCCCGCTGAATTTCAGTGCTGCGCGTCAGTACAGCGATGTCGGGTAGTAAGTTGCAGCCTCGTCAAACACGATCGCAGCGTTCTGCGACCCGGTGTCTGCAGCACTGTCATCGTTGTCGGTCTCGTCGTCCGTTTCCAGCAGCAACAGGGCGGTTTCGCTCTCGCTGGACGTTTCGCTCTGCCGGGGACCGGCGCCAGCCGGGGCCATTCCGCCTTCTGGCGGCGTGCCTTTCGGGCGGCGTCCGCTGGTTTCCATCGCCGCATCGCTTGTCAGGAAGGCGCTGACGCGGGCAGACAGCTGAGGCGCGGCATCGGTGGGGATTGCCGTGTCTGTCTTCGGCGCAGGCGCCTTGGTGCTGTTGCCGGCAGGCTGTGCTGGCAGCAGGTTGGGAACCATTGCAGAGATTGGGTAGGATCTTGCTAGAATGGAATTCATAGCGTCGCTTTTCAATCTTCGGTGGGAAGCCGGAAGGCTTCGATCACGGCGTTGCATCGTCAGCCCCGGTGCACACAGTGCCTCCGCAGGTTGGGCCGAGTTCTACGCTGATCGTTTTAATGAGGCGTCAATCTCATAGATAAAACTGTAGGCAAAATCACCGACAGGTGCACCGGACCGGCAGAGGAGCCCGATGCGAAGAGGCGGTGATTTTCGACGGGAGGGCGATCAGGCCGGAAGCGGGCCGAAGCGGATGCGGAAGCGGCGGTTTTCCTTGCCCTTCTTCTCGATCTTGCCAATGTGAATTTCGCCGACTTCAGCGGTTTCGCCGACATGGGTGCCGCCGCAGGGCTGGCTGTCAATTGACGAGTCTTCGCCGATGCAGACAAGCCGGATCTGGCCTTGGCCGCGGGGAGGCCGCACATTCTTGGACTTGATCAGGTCCGGATTGGCGTTGAGATCCTCTTCCGAGATCCATTGATTGAAAACCGGATGGTTGGCGTTGACCAGCTCCATCAGTTTCGCCGTGACCTCGGCCTTGTCGATGGTGTCGGTCATGTCGAAATCGATGCGGCTGTCGGTTTCGCTGACTGCGGCACCGGTGATCGGGTAGGGGCAGACCACAGACAGCAGGTGGCAGGCGGTGTGCATGCGCATCAACCGGTAGCGCCGGTCCCAGTCGATGTGCTGAACCAGTTTCTCACCAACGGCAGGCTTTGCCTGATCAGGAGCCGGAATGAGAATGATATCGGCCTTGGTATCACCGGTAACGGTGCCGGCGATCTGGATCTTGTCGCCGTTTTCGCGCTCGAGGAAACCGGTGTCGCCGGGCTGGCCGCCGGAGGTTGCATAAAAGCAGGTCTGATCGAGCTGAATTCCGCCATCTTCCCCTACGCCGGTGACATGAGCCTCGACGGTGGAGAGATAGGCGTCTTCGAGAAAAAGGGCTGTCATGGAACTCATTCGCTGATGTAGGGGACGGAAAGATCGCTGGTGCGGGTCAGCCATTCGGGCACCGGCAGATCCTTCGAGCGGAGGAACTCCGGGTTGAACAGCTTGGACTGGTAGCGGTTGCCGTAATCGCACAGGATGGTCACGATGGTGTGGCCGGGGCCCATCTCGCGGGCCATGCGGATCGCGCCGGCGACATTGATGCCGGAAGAGCCGCCGAGGCAAAGGCCTTCATTTTCGAGAAGATCGAACACCAGCGGGATGGCTTCCGAATCGGGAATGTTGAACGACATGTCGGGCGTGAAGCCTTCCAGGTTGGCGGTGATACGCCCCTGGCCGATGCCTTCGGTGATCGATCCACCAGAGGATTTCATCTCGCCGTTGGTGTAGAAATTGTGCAAGGCTGCACCATCGGGGTCGGCAAGGCCGATCTTGACGGACTTGTTCTGGCTGCGCAGGCCTTCGGCGACGCCAGCCAGCGTGCCGCCGGACCCCACGGCGCAGATGAAGCCGTCAACCTTGCCATCGGTGTCGCGCCAGATTTCGGGGGCCGTGGTCTTCACATGGGCCTGACGGTTGGCGACATTGTCGAACTGGTTGGCCCAGATCGCGCCCCGGGGATCGGACTTGGCGATCTGCTCCGCGAGGCGGCCCGACAGCCGGACGTAGTTGTTGGGATTGCGGTAGGGTGCGGCGGGGACTTCCACCAGTTCGGCGCCAAGCAGGCGCAGCGCGTCCTTCTTTTCCTGGCTCTGGGTTTCGGGAATCACGATGACGGTCTTGTAGCCCAGGGCACATGCTACCAGCGCCAGCCCGATGCCGGTGTTGCCCGCCGTTCCCTCGACAATGGTGCCGCCCGGGCGCAGCAGGCCCTTGGATTCCGCGTCGCGAATGATTTCCAGAGCGGCCCGGTCCTTGACCGACTGGCCGGGATTGAGAAACTCCGCCTTGCCCAGAATGGTGCAGCCCGTGGCTTCCGACGCGGCATTGAGGCGGATGAGAGGCGTGTTGCCGATGGCGTCGAGAACGGAGCTGATGGCTGGCATGATTTTTCCTGTTATTGTGTGTGGGTGCACAGGCTGGCTGAGACTAGGCAGCCAGTTGTGGCTTCTCAAGGGGGCTGTTGCAAGAAACCTGCTCTCCCGGCGTCTCGGTATAAGGGAAAATTTGCCTTCAAACGGCAAAAATGAGAAATGGCATGTTCCAGTGATCCGTATTGCGCCGCCGGGCGTAAGGAGACACAATTGGAACAGATAGGAACGGCGGTTTCCCCGTATCCGGGTGAAACGGTCGTTGAAATTGTGGAAAGCTTGATACGCATGGTGCGTGAACATATCGATACAATCGACTCGCTTCTTGCCCGGTATGTCGCCGGGACTCTCCCGACCCCGGCACGGGTTCTCGTGGAAGCGCATCTGGAATTGAAGGCAGACAACCGGCGCAAGGTGGCAAATCTCGAGGCCATGGCCGGGCTTGAACTCATGGATGTCGATCCGGTGGCCCTCAGTAATCGGGACGCGATGCTTGCTGCGGTGCTTGGCTCGGCTGCACCGGCAACTGCTGCCGCAGTGCGCGGCGGCGAAGAACGGATCTTCCCCAAGGCGCTGTATGATTTTGTCGGCTTTGATGCGGATGATGTGCCGTGGCGCACCAAGATGCCGGGATTCAAGGAATATGAGCTCGGCGATATCGAGGGCTGCCACGTCAACCTGTTCTGGATCAAGCCGGGGCGGACCGTGCCGGCGCATACCCATGAAGGCAGCGAGTTGTCGCTGGTGCTCGATGGCGCGTTCAGTGACGGGCGCGGGCATTACGGCCGCGGCGACATCTCGGTGGCCGATGATTCGGTCGACCACCGTCCAAGTGCCGATACCGGCCGCCCCTGCATTGGCTTTGCGGTCGTGGATGCGCCCCTGAAACTGACCGGTTCGTTCCGTCAGCTGATCGGTGACATCATCGGCTAGAACGCCGTCTATTCAGAATTTGAACCAATGGGCCGTCCGGAACGTATCATGTTCCAGACGGCCTTTTTGATTGGAGACTTGCATGACCAGTTTCACCGCGACACCTGCAGACGGATCTGCCTGGGTAACCGGCGCCTCGAGCGGCATCGGCAAGGCTCTGGCGCTGGATCTGGCGCGGGAGGGGTTTACGGTCTTTGTCACGGCGCGCAGCGAAGATGCGCTGAAAGAACTCGCCGGGCAGTCTGCCGATCTCAAGGGCCGGATCGTCGCGGCTGCCGGTGATGTCACCGACACGGGCGCGATGGCGGAGATTGCCGGGCGCATTGATGCCGAAGCAAACGGACTGGCGCTGGCGGTGTTCAATGCCGGGGTGTATCTGCCGGTGCATGGCGAAACGCTCAAGGTTGAAGATTTCGACAAGAGTTTCGCGGTCAACTTGTCGGGCGTGGTCAATGGCTTGGTTCCGGCGATCGAGCGAATGAAGGCGCGGGGCCGCGGCCAGATTGCCATCGTCTCGTCGGTGACCGGCTATGGCGGCATGCCGACCAGTGCAGCCTATGGCGCGACCAAGGCGGCGCTGATCAACATGGCGGAAAGCCTGAAATTCGATCTCGACAAGTTCGGCGTCCGCATCCAGGTGATCAATCCGGGCTTCGTCGATACGCCGGCGACGGCAGACAATGCGTTCGAAATGCCGGCGCTGCTGCAGCCGGAAGAGGCAGCAAACCGCATCGCCCAGGGCCTAAAGTCAGGTGCTTTCGAGATCACCTTTCCGCGCCGCTTTACCTATGTGCTCAAGGCGTTGCAGTTTTTGCCCTATCCAGCTTATTTCTGGCTGATGAATGCTGCAACCGGCTGGAAGAAACGGTCGCTGGAAACCGGCTGATCCGGCCCGCTCAGGCTGTCTCGATGCGGGCGCGCAGTGATTTCTGCGCAGCCTCGTCGAGCGGGAAATTCCACATGATGGCAACGCTGATCAGCTTTGCGCCAATCGGAACCCAGGCATAGGCGACGGCAAGCGCGGTCAAGCCCTGCGTCGACCCGGGCGCTGCGCCGGGGTCGAACCCGAACATCGCCAGGGCGGGAAACACGATCCCGACACCACCTGCCAGCGAGAGCTTGGTGGCAAGGCTCCAGGCGGCGAAATAGGTGCCCGAGCGCTGCTCGCCGGATGAGGCGGTATCGACATCAATGACATCCGCCTGGATCGCTGGTGGCAGCGACAGATCGAAGCCGAGAAGCAGTCCGGTCACAGCACAAATGATGGCAAAGGCTACAAGCGAGCCTTCCGGCAAAAGCGGTGCCGGGGCAAAGGCAATGCAAGCGGCCAGCATGGCGTAGCACCAGGCGCGGTGCTTGCCGACGCGCCGGGCTGCCCATGCAGCAAGCGGCACGCCGGCGATGGCGCAGAGAAAGTAGAAAAACAAAAGCGGTCCACGCGCGTCGGGCAGGCCCAGCCGTGCCGAGACGAAATACAGGAACAGGGTGGCCGGTATGCCGTTGGCCAGCCCGTTGAGAAAGAACGCGATGATGAGGCGGACAAAAGGCCGGTTGCTGCCGAGATGTTTCAGGCCGGCCTTCAGGTCAACGCGCATGCGCGAGTGCTCAACCGGCTCCGGCGTGGCGAATACGGCAGTCGCGCCGAACAGGGGCAGGGCGATGAGAATAACCAGTCCCAGTAGCGCCAACCCGTGCAGCCCGTTGGCCTGCTCGAAACCGATGGCAAAGGGCAGGGCGATGGCAATCAGGGTTCCCACCAGGGTCAGGCCCTCGCGCCAGGCGGTGATGCGGGAGCGGCCATGGTAGTCGGTCGCAAGTTCCGCGCCCCAGGCCGAAAACGGGATCAGCGCCGCGGTGTAGCCGAGCGACAGCAACAAGCCCCAGCCGGCCAGCCATGACACGCCGGCATCAACGGGTGGCCAGAACAGCATGAAGGCAGAAATCGCCGTCAGCGGCAGGCTGATGGCAAACAGCGTGCGGCGGCGGCCGAAGCGGGGACGGAAGCGGTCAGCGGCCCAGCCGATCAGCGGATCGTTGACCGCATCGAAGATCCGCACCAGCAACAGGGCGAAGCCGACCGAGGCGAGCGAGAGCCCGAGCGTCTCGGTGTAAAAAGTCGGCACCAGAACATATAGCGGCAGGGTGAGTGCGGCCAGCGGAATGGCCGGCAAGGCATAGGCGATGATACGGGGCAGGGCGAGCGGTAAATCTGTCGGGCGCTCGTGGCCTTGAGATGCAGGATCAGAAATGGGGTCGGGAGCTGTGGCCAATAGAATTATCCGGCGGTTGGCCAAAACCCCGACGCCGGCATGGCTGCGGGTTCAGCTGCAGACCTGACTACGCGTCGAGGCCGCAAATGGTTCACCCCGCCGAAGCCAGCTTCGGCGGGGTGTGCTCATAAAACCCTCTGATCAGCTGTAGACCACCTGGCGGACATTGATGTGACCGGAGCGGAAACCGGCCTCGCAGTAATACATGTAGAACTCCCACAGCCGCTTGAAGCGCAGGTCGAAGCCCATCGGCTGGATATCCTCCCAGGCGTCCCAGAAGCGCTGGCGCCATTCGGCCAGCGTGCGGCCGTAATCGGGGCCGAAGGCACGGTGTCCGACCATGTCGAGGCCCGCGGTCTCGCCCAGCGTCTTGAGGTGGTTCTCGGTTGGCAGCATGCCGCCTGGGAACACGTAGCGCTGGATGAAATCCGGATTGGCGCGATAGGCCTCGTAGGCGTCCGGCTTGATGGTGATGATCTGCAGCCCGGCCTTGCCGCCGGGCTTGAGACACTCGCGAACCTTGGAGAAATAGGTCGGCCAGTATTTCTCGCCCACCGCCTCGAACATCTCGATCGAGACGATGCCGTCATACTGGCCGGTTTCGTCGCGGTAATCCTGGAAACGCAGATCCACCTTGTCCGACAGACCTGCCTTTTCGATGCGCTGACGGGCAAAGGCCAGCTGCTCCCGGGAAATGGTCAGCCCGGTGACGTGACAGCCGATCTCGCTTGCGGCGAATTCGGCGAAGCCACCCCAGCCGCAGCCGATTTCAAGCACCCGGTCACCGGCCTTGAGGCCGGCAGCCTGCGCCAGGGCCCGGTATTTGGCGGTCTGCGCGCTGGCCAGGTCATTGGCGCCGTCGGCATAGAGCGCCGACGAATAGGTCATCGTTTCATCAAGCCATTTCGAATAGAACGCGTTGCCCAGGTCGTAATGGGCCGAGATGTTCTTCTTGGCCTGGTTGCGTGAATTGGACCTCAGCCAGTGACGGACCAGTTCGACAAGCCGAGCGATGCCGCGTGCGCCGCCGGCCAGCGTGTCACCAACCTCGACATTGACCAGGAACAGCTCGAGAAAGGCTGTGACATCGGGACTTTCCCAATCGCCGTCGATGTAGGATTCGGCCACTCCGATGGTGCCGCCGGTCAGCGCGCGGTGAGCCAGGTTCCAGTTGTGCAGGATCAGGGTGGCGTCGGGACCTTCCGCGCGGCCTTCGATCAGCACGGTGCGGCCATCCGGCATGCGGATCGACAGCCGGCCGTGACCCATGTGCAAAAGTCCGCGCAACGCCATCTTGGCCTTTGCCGGGAGCCCGCGCAGATAGGTCGACAGGTTGTCTGTCGACAGTTTCTCTATGTTTTGTTGTTCGTTCCAGGTGGCTTCAGTCTTCATGAACGCAGCCTCCTCCGTCTGGCCAAGGGTTCATCCGTCACGGTCTTGCCACCTGACGTTCGAACTTTCCCTGATCGCGAAAGCTCGCACTGGGAGGCGGCGCCGGGCGCGGCACATAACGCATCCCCTTGAGCCACAATTTCAGCGCCTCGTAGTGGATGCCGCCGACAATCTTCCACGTCAGAAGCGGAATCTGCAAGAGCAAGCTCGATACTGCGGCCGTCGTCAGGGCTCGCCTGTTGCCATTATACGTCGCTGCCAGCACCGGGCCGGAGGGGTCGGTTTCCAGAATCCGCCATTTCAGATTTTCACCGGGGAGGTTCATGCGGAAATTGTAGCGCGCCTCCATTTCGACGAAGGGCGAGACGTAAAACAGCTTGCTGCGGCTCTGGCGGATGCCGGCCGGGGTCATGTCTCCCTCTTCGACCCTGCAGACATAGGTGTGGTTTTCGCCAAAGGTGTTGCGCACCTCGTAAACCAGGGCCAGAGGCTCTCCGTCACGGTCATAGGCGTAGTAGACCGAGAGCGGGTTGAAGACCCGGCCGAAGATGCGCGGATAGCACGCCAGCTCGATGCGGGCGGCCGGCTCGTCGAGGCCTGCCTGTTCAAGCAAGGCATCGATATGCGCACGCAGGGTTTTGTGGGGCGATCCGCGCAGATGGTCGGCTTCATGAAACGACATCACGTTGCGGCCGTTGACCGAAAACAGCGGCGACAACCGGTCGGCCTCGGCGAGACGGTCCAGATCGATCAGCATGGAATAGACCTTGTAGCGGAACCTGTGACCGACGGGCTTCATGCGCTGATGCATGACATCACCGGCATAAAGACAAGCGGGATCGCGGGTGGCGGCCTGCTCCGGTGCCGGATTGTTATGTGGCATGGTCATGGTCAAGCCGCCATTTCCGTGGTCCGGGCCGCGTTCATGCGCCACGGCAGGACCGCGCCAAGCGCTTCGGCAGCCAGAATGCCGGAGGTCAGTCCATCCTCGTGGAAGCCGTAGCCGGTCCACGCGCCAGCAAAATAGGTATTGTTGTCGCCCTGGATCTGCCGCAGCTGCGCCTGGACATCCATCGCATCGGTTCCGAATTGCGGATGATCGTAGCTGTACTCGCCAAAGACCAGCTTCGGATCCGGTTCGCGGTCCGGGTTAAGGGTGACGAACAGCGGTTTGGCGGGGTCAATGCCTTGCAGCCGGTTCATCCAGTAGGAGACGGCGACATTGGCGTCGTCCTTCTGGTCCGACGAACGCAGGTAGTTCCACGAGGCCCAGACCTTCTTGCGGGTGGGCATCAGCCTCTCATCGCGGTGCAGCACCACGCGGTTGGGGCTATAGGGAATTGCACCGAGGATCGACTTTTCCTGTTCGGTCGGCCGGTCGAGCATGCGCAGCGCCTGATCGGTATGGCAGGCGATGATCACCCGGTCATAGGTCTGTGTAGTTCCTGTGGTGTCGAGAATGTCGACGCCATCGGCGCTGCGGCGCACCGAGACGACACCGGCATCAAGCCGGACCCGGTCGCCCAGCGGCTCAAGCAGCTTGTTGTGATAGTTGCGGCTGCCGCCGGTCACGGTGCGCCAAGTCGGCCGCTCGAGATGGATGAGGCGATGGTTTTCGAAGAAATTGACGAAATAGGTGGCCGGGAATTCCATCATCTTCTTGGCCGGTGTCGACCAGATGGCGGCGGCCATGGGCACCAGGTAGTTGTTCATGAAACCCGGCGAAAAGCCGCGCCAGTTGAGATAATCGCCAATCGAGCGGGCAGCCAGGTGCCCCTGGGCCCGGTCCTGCAGGCAGAGCTTGTTGAAGCGCAGGATCTCGCGCAGCATCAACAGGAAGGACGGACGCAGCAGGTTGCGTTTCTGGGCAAACAGGGTCCACAGATTGTCGCCGCCCCATTCCATCTTGCCGTGATCGAGCGACAGGGCAAAGCTCATGTCGCTGTCATGGGTCTGGACGCCGAGATGGGCGAAGAGAGCCGTCAGGTTGGGGTAGTTGAGCTCGTTATAGACGATGAAGCCGGTGTCGACGGACACGGGCGTGCCGTCATAGTCGATGTCGACCGTGGCGGTGTGACCACCGGCGCGCTTCTCCGACTCGTAGAGCGTGACGTCGTGCAGATCACGCAAGGCCCAGGCCGCCGAAGCGCCGGAAATGCCGGAACCGATGACAGCCACTTTCAGACGGTGTGGCCCGGGATTGACTGAAAAGGCCTTCAAATGGACGTTCATGCGGCTTCCTTGATCTCTTGATAGGCAGCCAGAGCGCGGTCGCGCGCCAGCTGGTGGTCGACAATCGGGTTAGGGTAGGTGTCACCCAGGCGCACACCGGCGGCGTCAAGCACCTTTTCGGGGGCGGCCCATGGCTTGTGAATGAACTTCTGCGGCATTTCGGCGAGCTCCGGTACGAAGCTGCGGACGTAATCGCCGTCGGGATCGAATTTTTCGCCCTGCAGCACCGGGTTGAAGATCCTGAAGTAGGGCGCGGCGTCGGCGCCGGAGCCCGCCACCCATTGCCAGCTTGCGGCATTGGACGCAGGGTCGGCGTCAACGAGCGTGTCCCAGAACCAGTCCTCGCCGGTGCGCCAGTCGATCAGCAGGTGCTTGGTCAGGAAGGACGCCACGACCATGCGGACACGGTTGTGCATCCAGCCGGTCTGCCAGAGCTGGCGCATGCCCGCATCGACAATCGGATAGCCGGTCAGGCCCTTCTGCCAGGCGATGAGGGCCTTGGTGTCGTTCCGCCAAGGGAAGGCATCAAACTTCGGATTGTGGTTCTTTTCAGCAAGCGCCGGTTCGTTGGCGAGCAGATGCCAGGCAAATTCGCGCCAGCCGACTTCCTTGCGAAACTTGCCGCGATCATCAGGCGCTGCGTCGTTTTCGGTGGTCCTGAGCGCCTCGAATATCTGCGCCGGGGTGATTTCGCCATTGGCGAGATGCGGCGACAGGCCGGAGGTGGCATCAACTCCGGGAATGTCGCGGCGGTCGGAATAGCCCTGCATCCGGTCTTCGATAAAATCTTTCAGCCGCTCGCGGGCTCCGGATTCTCCGGGCGTCCAAGTATCGGCCAGCCCGCCAGACCAGTCGGGCTTGGTGGGCAGCATTTCCCAGCTGTCGAGCGATTCCGTGGCGAGGCCGGTGGCATCGGCGAGAGGCTTCAGTTGCTCGGGCGCATCAAGGGGCGGCCGGTTTTCAACGTCGGGTTCGAGCGCGCGCCAGAACGGGCTGTAGACCTTGTAATATGTGCCAGACCCGGTGCGCAGCTTTGTCGGTTCGTGCAGCAGCTGGCCGGCGAAACTTTCCGCAATCAGCCCTTCAGCCTGAAGTCCGGCCTTGAGAGCCGAATCAGCCTCTAGATGTTCCGGGTCGTAGCGCCTGTTCCAGTAGACCGCGGACGCGCCGGTGGTCTTGACCAGCTCCGGGATCAGATCGGAAGGGTCGCCACTGAGAAGGATCAACGGGGCACCCAGCCGTTCGAGATCGCTCGAGAGGCTGGAAAGCGACTTGTGCAGCCACCAGTTCCGGGCACCACCCAAGGCACGTGTCTTGCCACAGGTTTGCCTGATGTAGACCGGCACAACCGCGCTGTGCTGGCAGGCGGCGACCAGAGCCTCGTTGTCCGCGATCCGCAGATCGTTGCGGAACCAGACAAGGGCCGGAGCCTGAAAAGGGGAAGTCTCGTGTTCCATCCGATGCATTTTATCCGTTTTGGCGAAAGTCGCCGGGGCTTTTGAATGTGTCTTACGGAGCTACGTGACAGACGGATCAAAAGTTTCACGAAAAAATGCTGTTGCTGCACGGAGTTGCGGAAATCCTGGCAGGCAACAAAAAAGACCGCAATCCTTCGCAGGATGCGGTCTTTTGGAATTTGGCTCCCCGGGCCGGACTGGCTAGGAAATCGAATCAGAGGAGTATATTCCCAAATATTTAAGTCTTATCAATGGTCTGTCTTCAACGCCTCAAGCGGGTCTCCTGAGGTGTGGTGTACCTCAACGGGTAGCTTGCGTGTACCTCATTGTCAACGGCAGAAGCAGGCGCAGATCAGTCGTTCAGCAGGACTTCGGCCATGTCGTCGAGCTGCCGCTTGACCGGTTCCCAGTTGGGCATTGCCCGGGAGAGAAGGCGGAAGAACTCGGGGCTGTGATTGTGTTCCCTGAGATGGCACAGTTCGTGCGCTATGACGTAGTCAATGCACTCCCTGGGAGCCCGGATGAGGAACGGGTTTAGCGTAACGGTCCCGCCTGCCGCACAGGTTCCCCATCGACTGCTCATTTCCTTCAGACGAAACGAGGGAACCTTCTGTGGCCATGGCAGACCAGCCGCCACAGCGGCAAGCCTTGAAGCGAAGTAGTCCCGTGCCCGCATCCGGTACCAAGCCCGCACACGAGCTCGCACAGCGTCTCGGGAGGTGTGGTGATGGCGAACCTCCAGCAATCCCCGCTTCAGCTTCACAGACCGCTCCCTGTGGCCAACAGGGATCACCTTGAGACTGTATCTCCGACCGAGATAGAGAACCTGCTCTCCGCTCACATAGTCACGCGGCAGGACGTGGGCGAAGCGGCTGCGAGCGCTGACAACATGCTCATGAACCCATCGGGCCCGTTTCTGGACCGCCTTGGCGATCTCCGCGTCGGTTGCCGAGGCCGGTACCTCGACCTCAATAGCCCCGTCGTGATGGACGTTGATCTTGACCCGTTCGCTGCGGCTGGGGTTCGCCTTGATGGAATAGGCCAGCACCTCGTCGCCGTAGCGGAGTTGGCCGGTGCGATGCTCAGAGTGTTCCACGGTTGATCCCTAGCCGGACAATCTCGATGACACGGTCTATGAGCTTGGTCGCTTGCTCCAAGCCACCCAGCTCCTTGAAGTAGCGCGGCAGCAGGGTTTTCCGCACTTCGGCCTCGACATTCCCGGGGTTGATCGAGTGTTTGGCGACTGCCGCATTGACTGTCTCGTCGATATAGTTCGCCTCCGCCACCAACCAATCCTCGCCTCGTGCCTTTGCCGCCACTTCTCCGAGCACCAACGGGAACAGGCCGAAGTATGCCTTGGCATGTTGGTTGTCGCCGAAGCTCTCAGGTACGTAGGGGTTCGCACGTGCCTTCGCCTTCTCCTCAAGGTCCTTGAGCAGGACGTATTGCTTGTGGGGGTAGTCGAACAGAGCCTCCGCTTCGTGGATCGCCTTGCGGAGCAATTCGGAGAAGACTGCCTGTGCATAGGGGTCATCCGCCAGGTCCTGTTCGATGGTCTTGGTGATCCGCGTCTTGATAACATCAGTCTCGGCACGGGCCTTGTCTTCGCTCCAGGTCTCCGGGCTGTCGGCTGCGTAAGCGGCCTGTTCCTGTTCCCCCATGCCGGTGATGTCGATAACGCCTTCAGCGTCCTTGATCTTCACGCCTACAACCTGCTTGTCTACGAGGTTGCGGATCTGTTTCTCGTATGCTGAGAAGTCGACGGTCTCCTGAGCATCTACCTTTGCCTGAATGCGAAGATCGGTGAAGAACTTGAGGTCCTTCTTGTAGGTGGTGATCGTTGCCTCGTTGAAGCTCGTGTCCTCGAAGAAGGCGCGGCTGGAGAGAGCGATCTTCAAGCATATGCCGAACTCGGTAAGCGCGGCATAGAAGTCCTCTCGCACCTTCTGGTTCCGGTCGGAGCTGGTCCCTCCGCTGTCGAGCACGGTATCCGGGACCAGCACTCGGCGGAACTGCTCCCGGTCACCCTTGTTCTTCACACTCGAGAAGATGGCCCAAACCGCACTGTGCAGGGCGGGGAGACGCTTGTACTCGGTCGATACGTCCGCATAGATGCCTTGCAAGTCCTCCACATCATACCCGCCCTGAGCGCGGTCAGCGAGCTTCTGGTAGTCCTTGAACGACGTGTCGAGCTCCTTGAGGATGCCCCGATAGTCGATCAGGTAGCCGTATTTCTTGTCCTCGTGGAGCCGGTTAACGCGGGCGATGGCCTGAAGCAGAGTGTGATCCCGCAGATACTTGTCGATGTAGAGGACAGTGTTGCGTGGCTCATCGAAGCCGGTCAGCAGTTTGTCGACGACGATGAGGATGTCCGGTGCCCCATCGGTGCCAAAGTCCTCGATCAGCTGCTTCTCGTATTCCTCGGCGTTGGAGCCAACCGTGGAGGCCCACCATTTCTGCACCTCGGGCGTCTTGGCCTCGTCGGTATCCTCGTGGCCTTCCCGGGTATCTGGTGGAGATATGATGATGCCGCTAGTCACCAAGCCGGTGGCATCGAGCGCCTCCTTGTAGCGGATGGCGGACAGCTTGCTGTCGGTCGCGAGCTGAGCTTTCAGGCCAAGCCCTTTCCAGTTCCGGGAGAAGTCCTCGGCGATGTCCATGGCGATGAGGTCAATGCGGTTGCCCGCCCGGTAGATGCTGCCCCGTGTCCCGAACTTCTTCTTCAGGTCCACCTTCTGCTCTTCGGACAATCCGGCGGTAATCTTCGCGAACCAGTTGTCCATGGCCTCTTCGTTGATGTCGACTACCGGCTTGCGTTCCTCGTAGAGCAGGGGGGTAACGGTGCCATCCTCGACCGCCCGCTGCATCGTGTAGGCGTGGAGGATCGGGCCAAACTTGTTCTCGGTCTTGTCGTCCTTGAGCAGAGGCGTCCCGGTGAAGGCAATGAAGGCAGCGTTCGGCAGTGCCTTGCGCATTCGCTCATGGTTCTCGCCGCCGTGGCTTCGATGTCCCTCATCGACCAGCACGATGATGTCGCTTGACGGGTTGCGGCACTCGGGCAGGCGGGCGGCGGAATTGAACTTCTGGAGCAGGGTGAAGGTGATACGCTCGGTGCCCTTGCCAATGCGCTTAGCCAGGTCCCGCCCGCTTTGCGCCTTGGAGGTTGCTCCCTCCTTCTTGGTCGCGACTGCAGATCCGAAGGCTCCACCGGACACGAAAGTGCCCGCCAATTGCCGTTCCAGATCCGTCCGGTCGGTCACCACGATGACGCGGCACTTGGAGAGGTCGTCGTCGATCAGCAGGGCCTTGAGCAGGAAGACCATGGTGTACGACTTGCCAGAGCCCGTGGTGTGCCAGATCACACCGCCCTCGCGGCCCCCATCACGGTTGCGCTTGGCCACCCGCTCCAGCATCAGTTTGACGCCTGAGATCTGCTGGTACCGGGCAGCGATCTTGCCCACCTTGCGGTCGTACAGGATGAAATAGCGGATGAACTCAAGGAAGCGGGTTGGGCTCAGCAGTCCGATGATCGCGGCGTCCTGATCGGTTGGCAGCACAGGTTTGGACCACAGCGCCTCGAAGTGCTTGCGCAGTCCCGCCGGGCGCTCCGCGAACAGGGTTGCCATCTGGTGGGCGTCGAGCTGCGAATTGACCCTCGCAGCGATGTCGGCGTTCGACAGCTCCTCTTCCCGCCAGGCCGCATAGAACTTCATCGGCGTCTCGGTGGTGCCGTACCGGGCATCCGTGCCGGAGATCGCCATCAGCAGCTGGGCGTAGGCGTAGAGCGGGCGGATGCCTTCCGGCTTCTGGTTGCGGAGGTGCTGGGAGATGCCCTCTTTCAACATGTCCTTGTCGGGATTGGAGCTGACAGGCCGCTTCGCCTCGATCACGACCAGCGGGATGCCGTTGACATAGAGGACAATGTCGGGCCGGTAGTGGCCATGGGCTCCCTCGCGCTCCACCGACAGCTCCTCGGTGACATGCAGGCGGTTGCGCTCGGGTTTGGCGTAGTCGATCAGCGGCACCGTGACAGCATGCTTATGCCCGTCCGGCATAAAGTCGGTGACCGTCACCCCGAAGGTGAGGTGTTTGGTGATGCGCTCGTTGGCTGGTGCCAGTCCTTCTGACAGCCCGGTGTCGGTCATCGCCTTGAAGACCTGATCGATGCCGCTCGGGGTGAGGGGGTAATCCTTTCCCCGGTATCCGAACCGATAGGCAGACAGCCAGTCCCGGAGCATCCCTTCGATCAGGACCGCGCGTTCACTGCCTCGTGCCGTCAGGCAGGCCTGTGGAGCGATGTAGGTCCATCCGAGCTTCATCAGCAACGCCAGGGCCGGAACCTTGGCTTGGCTTTCCTCGTCGGTCCGTGGGCGCTCCGGTGTTGCCATCAGCGGTCAACGACCTCGTACGGCCAGTTGAAATGGCTGTAGAGGAACGGCTTGCCGCCCTCCCGGTCTGTCTCCTTGGCGTAGATGCGGAATTTCGTGCCGATCGGGTGGTTCTTGCGCATGGAGCGGGAGCACTCCACGTCCATGGTTGGCGGGAAGGGCTGCCCCTTGATCGGGCGCACATGGATCAGCGAGCTCTTCCCGTGCTTCTTCGCCTTGTAGGTTTCGACGACGACCTGCTGGTAGGTTTCCCAAGGCTTGCTCATGGCTTGACCCGCCGCTTACCTGTGAGGAGTTGCTGCATGAGGGCGCGTTTCTCGATGTGTAGTCTCGCAAGCTCCATCTCATGTGCGCGAATGTGATCGTCCGCGTTGTCGAGCACTCGGCAGATTGCCTGTTGTTCATTGGTCGGTGGGAGCAGTATCTCCAGTTTCATCAGTTCACGCTTAGACAGATTGTAACGCGTCGCTCCCTGTGCAAGCTTGCGAATGTCCCTTCGGAATGCCGCGCCGCGCAGTAGATGTCTCGCGTACGCCGGGTGTAGTGTATCATTGTTGTGCAAGCGGTATCCAAAACAGAAGCTGTTGAGATAACACTCTCCCGGCTCTTCTAGAAGAACGCTCGACATGCCTATTTCATCAGGCGTTTCAGACGATGTCGTGAAGAATATGTCTCCCGTTCTAACCCGATGCTGACGCTCATCCTTGCTAATACTCACTTGCTCAGCGCGGCGCATGTCGATGGATGATCTCCCGAACACCATCATATAGGTGATATAAGGCAAGCCATTGCCGAAGTCCTCCTTCGATTTACCTGATAGGCCACCGTAAGTCTCACCAAGTTTGCCCAATGACGTGGTGTGCCACTTTCCTTCTTCGTACCCCTCCAGCCGCTTCTTGCCTGTGAGCAGCTGTTGCATCAGCGCCCTCTTCTGAGCCTCGGCATTGGCGAGCAGCTTCTCGGTGGTCTCGATGGCCCGGTCCCAGGTTGACAGGATCTCTGCGATCTTTTGCTGCTCGGAGAGTGGGGGGAGGTCGAACTCCCACTTCAGCCAGCGGTCAAGCTTGAAGATCATCTTCTCGATATGAACACCTATCGATGAATGGAAGCAGGTTTGCTGAAAGAAGGTGCTATGGCTCAGATATGCCAGGAAGCGCGGATCCATCGACTTGCGGGTCCGTAGCACTGCATACTCGTTTGATACGATCGCGCCATCGAGGGTGAGGGGCACTAGCCCACACGCACCATGGACGATTTGCCGTTTAGAAATGAGGAAGTCGCCGTCCTCGATACGGAACTGTGACTTCACGGCAATTTCGTTGCCTGTCAGCTCTTCACGCGGGACAATACCACCTCTGGCCCGTTTGGCGGTTACCAGTCGATAGCTCGCATCATCCTGCATGCTGATGGGGCGCCGGACTTCGCGCAGATGTTTGCCGACCGGCTCGCGCGTCCATCCGGACAGGAGCTGACCATATTTCGGCAGTCCCGGCTGGACTGTCGCCGGAAAGGCGGATGCTTTCGAGATGGCATTCATGCGAAACCAAGCTCCTTCAGGTACTCCTCCATCCGCTCCTCCAGTTCGGCCATCTCCGCCTTCAGCGCTTCCCGCTCTGCACGCACTGCCATGAGATCAATCTCCTCCTCCTCCTCGAACGTATCGACGTATCGGGGAATGTTGAGGTTGAAGTCGTTCGCCTTGATCTCCTCGAAGCTCGCGAGATAGGCGTATTTCTCTATGGTCTCGCGGTCGTCATAGGCTGCGAAGATGCGCTCGATCTGCTCCTCCCCGAGCCGGTTCTGGTTGGTGCCTTCGATGTAATCGCGGCTGGCATCGATGAAGAGGACGTCGGTGTCGGCCTTCCTCTTGCGAAGGATCAGGATTGCGGCGGGGATGCCGGTTCCGAAGAACAGCTTCTCGGGCAGGCCGATGACGGCATCCAGCAGGTTCTCCTCGATGAGCTTCTGCCTGATCGTGCCCTCGCTGGAGCCACGGAACAGCACGCCGTGTGGAGCAACGACGGCCATACGCCCTGTCTTCGGCTTGAGAGTTTCGACCATGTGCAGGATGAAGGCGTAGTCTCCCTTGGTCTTGGGGGGAATTCCTCGCCGGAAACGCCCGAACGGGTCCTTCTCGGCCTTCTCCGCGCCCCACTTGTCGAGGCTGAAGGGCGGATTGGCAACGACGACATCGAAGTGCCTCAGCGTGTTGTCTCCGGTTCGGAGCTTGGGGTTTCCGATGGTGTCGCCCCACTCGATCTGGTGGTTGGCTTCGCCATGCAGGAACATGTTCATCTTGGCGAGCGCCCAGGTGGAGCCGATGGCCTCCTGGCCGAACAGTGCATAATGCGCCTTGCCCTCGGCCTGCCGCTTGACCTCCCGGGCGCACTTCAGAAGCAGTGAGCCGGAGCCGCAGGTAGGATCGCAGATGTCGTCGCCCTGCTGCGGTTCCACCAGTTTCGCCATCAGCATCGAGACCTCGGCAGGTGTGTAGAACTCGCCCGCCTTCTTGCCCGCTGAGGCGGCGAATTTGGAGATCAGGAACTCGTAGGCGCCACCGATGACGTCGAGGTCGCCGACGCGGCTCGGCCTGAGATCCATCGCCGGCTTGGCGAAGTCCTCCAGAAGGTGCCGCAGAATGTCGTTCTTCTGCTCCTCGTCGCCGAGCTTGTTGGCGTTGAACGAAATGTCCTGAAACACGTCCCGGAGCTTGGAGCCGTTCGCCTCTTCGATGGCATGCAACGCCTTGTCGATGCGCTCGCCGTTCCCGGCCTTCTGCCTGTCGCGGTGCAGATCGTAGAAGCTCGCGCCCTTGGGAAGAACGAACTGCTCCTGCGCCATCATGGCGTCGATCAGCTCGGGATGGTCGCCGTGTTCGGCCTTGTAGGCCTCATAGTGGTCCTTCCAGACATCGGAGATGTACTTCAGGAACAGCATGGTCAGGACGTAGTCCTTGTAGACCGAGGCATCGACCGTGCCCCGGAAGGTGTCGCAGGCAGCCCATGCCGCCTTGTTGATGGTGTCCTGTGTGATGCGTTCAGCTGCCATTCTGCTCCCCGATGCTGGGTGTAAGGGTTAGCCCCATCAACGCTAGGGCGCAACCGGTTCCGGTAATGAAACCAGAGGGGTGAGGAAGGTGACCATCCTGCTGCGGGCGGTGGTGCCTATGGTCCCGTCCGTTTCGTCTCCGCCTTGAACTGCTCCCAGGCCAGTTCCGAGGCCTGTTGCAGGTCTGCGCCGATGTATCTCAACACGCGGCCCCGCGATCTGGGATAAACGTGCAGGCTGGTTACCGCCGCGCCTTCGCCCCAGCTCTTGTGGGTTCCGGAAGCCATCTTGTGGACGAGCTTGGCTGCCTGCACCTGTTTGAACTCGAGCTTGGTCTCAGGCTGTGGATCGTCCCGGATGATCATCTCGACCGTCAGCCACGCGGCAACAACGCGAAGCGGGTCCACCTTGGCCTTGCGGAGCCTCGCCCATGCGGCTTTCGCCCTTGCCTCCGGGGAGAGGCCACGCAGGCGGAACGCCTCCACGTGAGCCCCAGCGGCGGTGTATAGCCCCGTTACCCTGTCGAGGGCATTCCGGACCGTGGCATCGTCCCGGTGGGCGCTCAGCCAGTCGAGTGCGAGCTTCCGGTAGGGGGCGATCTGCTTGGCCGCGTAGGAGCCCTTGTAGGGGCTTCCGTGGCGGCTGTAGTGGTCTGCATGCACACGGCACAGACGCGTGTCCAGGCCGTCCTGTGTGCCCGCACGGGCCGTTCTGCCGCAGCCAATCACCCTGCACATCGTGAACATGTTGCTTGGTGAGTGTGCCCGGGTCTTCACCTCGTTGGCTCTCCGTCTTCTCGACGTCGGTGACTTGCTCAATCTCGGGCCCCACTAAGGTTGTTCCCGGGTTTCATACCTAGGGTATAATGAAGGTATTCACCTGGGTGGGATTGATAGATGTATCCAAGGGTGCAGACCTACCCAACGGGTAGACAACCTACTGAACCTCTTTCAACAGACACTGAGGCTTCCACCCCGGCGATACTCAGGAACGCATCCTTCATGACCTCCCGGGCTTTGTCGATGGAAGAGGCAGGGACGAGGATTGCATCGTGGATAGGCAAGGCGGTAACGCCAACCTCCCGGAGATCCTTGAGGATCCGGAGCAAGATGGTGCTCTCGACGAACTGGGCTTCATGGCCGATGCCGCGAAAGAAGCAGTTCGAGATATCAGGGTGTTTATTCGAGATCGCTTGGATCACGTCCCGTATGAACTCTTCCTTCCGGAACAGCTTCTTGGTGTTTCGAGGAAAGCGCTCGATTTCCTTGGTGGCGAAGAGCATGGCGCTCATTACGCGCTTGATGCCGTCCCGGTGCGGAAGATAGCCGGGGATCGAGTAGAGGTCACCCTCAGGGGGCTGTCGTCCCGCCAGTCCGTACACGATCCGGGTTCCGGCTTGGCCATAGTCCAGCTCCACGATCCGTTCACCATCGATCTTGATACCCTCGAAGCGTTCCTGCTTGCTCAGAGGCTGCCAGAAACCGCCAAACAATCTGCCGCCACGGTCGAACCGGCCAAGATTGAATATTCTCAGAAGTTGTCGGTCCCGGTCATCCACAAGGTTTCCTGTCCGGGTTTGGACACTGGAGGAGAAGGAGATGTCTGCCGATGACAGCCATGCGTTGACCGCTCTCAGCTCATCTCGGAATGCACGGGTAATGTCCGTATCTTCGTAATGGATGCGCCCTCCTTCGTCCCAGTAGTCCTCCGGATCGGTGGGGCGCTTGAGGATGATGGTCTCGTCGGCAGGCCGCTCTCCGAAATCGGTAAGGTCCAGGTCGAGCAACTTGATGGCGTCGATAAGCGCTCTGCCCGCGCGTAACACAGAAGCCTTGCTGCCCCGGTCCTTCGACTGCCACCCGAGTTCCTGTACAACGAGGCCGACCCTCTGGTCCGCGAGAGCGTCGACGATGTCCGGCAGCATCTTGGTCCAGACCCGGGGCCGATACCGGTTTGATCTGCTGAGGAGCTGCTTCGAGCGGGTGATGAATACCCCGCAGCCGCGCTCAATCAGACGGTCGTAAGCGAGGTCCGACAGGATGGCGTCGACCGTGAGTTCATAGGTCTGCTGGTCGTGTGGACGGCGCTTGTTGCGTTTGATGCCGGACTGAGCCTCCAGCTGCGCCAAGCATTCCAGTGCATTCCCGATCAACTGCTTTGCCGCCGGTTCCTGCGCGTACCGGTAGGGATTGAAGCGACGTTCGCGTTCATCATCGTCACGGTCTTGAACAAGGTCCAAGCCCGGTATTTCGAGAGTATCCATCGATGGGTCTTCTGGCGAATATGGCCACCCCGTGCCCACGGGGACAGGGGATGCCAAAGGTGTGAAGGGTGGGAGGAGCAGCCCTTGCGAGCCACCTTCTCATCATTCGTTATCAGGCCGTCTTGCGTAGGTAAACAGCCCAGTGTATCGCAGCGATCTCAATCGAGAGGTCAAGCGATGTCAGACACTTACCGAGAAATGTTGCGCCAAGCTAGAGAGATGACAAAGGGGAGCGAACCGCGGCCGCGCTTGGAGGAACTCGTAGAAGATGTAGAGCGGAATTGCCTGGAAGATCAGTGGCAGCTCAGACAGATGCTGGACCAGCGAAACTGGCGAGTTTCCCGGCCTCGTATAATGCTGGATGGTAGACGAAACAAATCTGGCAATCTTCAGCTCCACTGGAGTATGGTAGCCAGCGAACACAACCTCAGATCTATCGATGAGCTTGAGTTTACGCACGACTTTGCATCGCGTATCTCAAACGGCACCGAGGCGTATGGCGTACATCGTCCAGAGGTGGAGCTCTTCTGGGTAAAGGTACGCCACTTCTACGGAGAAACTCGGGAGGTCAAAGAGGCAGCGCTGATCTTGTACCGTTGTTTGGTGATGAGGTATGACGAAATAATCGAGACGCTGGAAGAGGCTTTCGAGTTCGACCGTGTACCGAAACTTGAAATAGTAAGCGGCAAGGAGCGCGGTACCATTAAGCTCCTGTTCGTGGAGTAGTCTCCCGCAACTCCACCTCGGCAATCCTCTTGGAGAGGCGGCTCAAGGTTGACCGGCTACAACCGGTAGCATCGACGATGCTGGACCAGCTCTGACCGCTTTGGAGCATCTTGGTCAGCGCGTCATTCCGTTTGGTGTCCTCTGGTCTTCCCCGGTATACCCCCCGGTCCTTGGCCTTGGCGATGCCTTGCGCCTGTCTGCGCTTCCGATCCTCGTAGTCTTTCCGAGCGAAGGCTGCGAGCATGTCGAGCATCATTCCGTTCACCGCTTCGATCATCCGCGCCGAAATGTCGTCCCGATCAGCCGAAGCCATCGTCCAGCTCGTGGGTAGGTCCAGCGCGACGACACGCACACGCTTGCAGGATATGGTGGCCTTGAGCGTCTCCCAGTCATCCGCATTCAATCGGCTCAGACGGTCCACCTGCTCGACGAGGAGAACATCACCGGGGCTGCAGTCTGACAACAGGCGGAACAACTCAGGACGCTTCAAGGAGGCCCCGCTCTCGTTCTCGGCATAGAAGGCTGCAATTGCCAACCCGCGCTCAACTGCGAAGGCCCTCAGGTCCTCCCGGGCTCGGTCGGCATCTTGTTCCTGGGTTGAGGCTCGGAGGTAGGCACGGACAAACATGGAGAACTCCTCGGTTCGCTTTGGGTGGTTCTCCAATGAATGGTTCGTTATGGGTTGTCAACGGGTATTATCGAACCAGTGTTCGAGACATGCGGAGCCGGTACACCTGAGGCATACCCTTGTGGATGCATGTTGATTGGTGAAACCCGGTGAGAGGAGTATAGCTAATCGGATAGTGCAGCCATCGACGCAGCCATAAGGAGTTCTTGATGCCGGAAGCCAGAGAGATTTGCGAGATGCTACTGGGTGCTACCGTGTTTGTTAGCCTTGGAGCCCTGATCATTGAACGGATGAAAGCTAACAAAGGCATAGGGTTGAGGGCGCTTCAATTCGCGGGCATTGGAGCAGTTGTTCCAATAATCGGCATACTGGCGCTTGAGGGGATCATCGACGGCGCGGTCATTGGAACGTTATTGGGTTCAGTTGTCGGTTACCTCTTCGCGTCCAAAGACAACAAGGCGAATGGCTCACAATCAGACGCGTGAACAAGCTCAGCCCGCCCCACCCAAGCCAGCTCGGAGAAGTAAGGTATCCGAACCGCCAGCTACCGAACAAGCGAGACCTGCTGCGTTGATGCGCAGTTAGTCGGAAGCAGAAGCACTGGTCTTTATTTCATGAGAAGCAGGAGGGGGCGGGGGGCAATGTGGTTTCCTTCCTATCGAAGGGGTGGCTCACATTATTACACCAAATATTTTGAGGAGGCTCGACGGTACGCGCTCTCTGGAGGAGTTGTTGTCCGATTGGCCTCCACTACTCCAGCGGAAGGTCCTGACAACGCCACCTAGGCGTCTCAACGTACCGCCATCAGTCTTATCTGCGGGGGGTCTAGCCCACGGTTGTCCACTGGTTTGTGGATCCGCTATCGACCTATTGCAGACCGGCACAATAGCGTGCGCCGGAACAGTTCAACCTTAGCCCAACCCCCGTATCGAGACGCCTCAAGTTGGCGCTATCCGCGTTGCCTTGAGACTGGGGGCTTCAAAAAAGCTTCCAATGGGAGGCTCCAGTCTGCCCTCGCTGATGAGGGCTAACGTTAACATGGTTGTGGTTGTGGAAAATTTCAAGCATCGCTCGGGGTTGTCCCCGAAATCCACACCATCGCCCAGCCGATCAACCCGGAAGGGTGGCGATCAGCGCTCTATGCCCTGCCTCCAATCTAGAAAGTACGCTGCCATAGCCGAGGCTCACAGCGCCCGAGGACTGGCCTAGGATGGCGTCTTGAATGGCGCTGTCTACGCCAGCAGCCACAAGCCTCTCTTTCATGGTGTGCCTAAGGGAATGGGTCGTTATTTTGCTGTCAGCCACACATGCCCTGACATGTTTACCCAGCGCCGCTGATGCCCGGCTTCCTCCATTGTTCAAGGCGTACCCGGCAAACAGGAACTCTGTCCCGGCAGCAACCTCAACGGCTTCCTGAGTGGCTTCCAAGGCGTCACCGACAAGTGGTACCCGCCTGATGGAAGCGTTATTCTTCAGCCGTCTATTGGGTCGAAACGCCAAATCCAAATATGGAAACTGGTGCCCGAGATAGACGTCTGCAACCTGTAAGCCCGTAACTTCAGAGAGCCGACAGCCGGTTCCTTCAAGAATGCGCCAGATCAACCTCAAATCTGCAGAGGCATGGTTGAGGATACGCTCTCGCGTCGCCTTGAGGTCCTCTGGTGGGAAAGGTCGCTTTCTGTCCCGGTCGGTATCGGCCTCGGTCTTGATGTCTTTCTTAGGATTCACGCCTTGGAATGGATTGCTGAGGCCCCGAAGGTCGTATTCGTTCAGGCCGAAATTGATGACCGCTCGGACGGTGTTGAGGTAACGCTCCACTGAGCTTGAGGAAACATGGTCGAGCATCTCGTCCCGGACCTGCCTTGCATCTGAGCGACTGATCTTGGTGAGCGGCGTGTCCAGGCTAATTGCGGCCTTGAACAGATCGAGGATGCGGTCCAGCTGCATCTGCCTCTTGGTATTGGCCCCAATCTGTTCCTTACGGTACAGCTTCACCGCATCTGCAAAGGTGGGGGCAGGCGGGGTAGGAAGCCCCTCATTGAGCGCCCTGATCCGAAGATAATCGATATGGGATATGCCAGATGGATCGCCAGTCTCAGGATCGATGTCGTATTCGTCGACTAGCCTGTCCGCCGCATAAGAGCGGGCGGCCCACTCAGCAACGGACTTTGGGTCGTCCAGATCGACAACCATATCAAACGTGGGGTCGAAGCCCTTATTCCTGAGAAAGCCCTTGGTTGCCTCGAACAGTTCCCGCTCGGATGCCGCGGTCTGCTGTCGCGCAGGTGTTCGGCCTGCCTGAGCCGTCGCTGATGAGAGCAAGGCTTCCGCCCGAGCATGAACCTGTGGATAACGTCTCATCATCTCCGCCTGGGATTTCCCCAACGGAACGACGATTTCGATCTTCCCGAGAACCGTCCTGAGGCCCTCTGGCACCTTGCGACGGTACCTCCAGCCCTGCTTTCCGCGCTTCTGGACGTATTTCATCATGACGTAGGCCATGCGCCGTGTACTCCCCGGTGTACCGCAAAATGTACCTCAGGAGGGGCTTTAGGCGTTGAAACCATTGAGTAATATAGGACTTTGAGAAGAGGTTGGCTCCCCGGGCCGGATTCGAACCAGCGACCGATCGATTAACAGTCGATTGCTCTACCACTGAGCTACCGGGGATCACCGCGTTAAGCAGCGTGGGGGGCCTATAACAAATGCCTCTCTGATTTGCCAAGCGGTTTTTGAAGAAAATGTGTCGATCTTGCCAAGAAGCTTTGCAAAGCCCATCTCTCGGGGACCCAGCAAGGGACGTCGAACGTCCCTGCAACCGCACAAAGCAGGCCTTTGCCGATGTCTCTGAACCGAATTTTCAATTTTCACGCCGGTCGCGGCGAGATCCGTATCGGGTCGCAGCTGTTCCGCCTGCCGCAGCGGGCGTTCCCGCGAATCGGGCTCGGGGTGGGGCTGGTGGTTGGCGGGGTTTTGGGATTCCTGCCGATCCTGGGCTTCTGGATGCTGCCGCTGGGTCTGCTGGTGCTGTCGCAGGACCTGCCGCTTGTGCGTCGCTGGCGCCGGTCGTTCGTGGTTCGCATGGAGCGCCGCAACACAAACCGGCCTCGCCGCAATGGCAGGGCAAAATAGACATGATCGGGATGATGGAGAAAGTTGGAGGCCTCGCCCGGAATCGAACCGGGGTGCAAGGATTTGCAGTCCTCTGCGTAACCACTCCGCCACGAGGCCTCGTGCCGATCAATGACCGGACGGCTGGCAAATAGACGGAGAATCGAAGCGGCGCAAGGGGCATCTTGATCGCTGGAGCAGCTTTCTGATCGAGTTGTTCGGTTGAAAAGCTTGAATTCGACCGCGCGGGTCGCGGTTCAGCTTGAATCTCGCCGTGCAGCGCTTTATTGGAAGCGAGAGTACAGATGCATCGGAGAGACCTAATGGGCACCGACTATCAAGCAGCGCGCCAGAAGATGGTGGACAGCCAGATCCGGACCACGGATGTGACATCGCATTCGGTGTTGAAGGCGTTTCTGACGGTGGCACGTGAGGATTTTGTTCCCACACCGCTCAAGCCATTGGCCTATATCGACACGGATCTCCAGATTTCCGCTGCTGGTGAGGACGGAGTCGGCCGCTACGTCATGGAACCTTCGCCATTGGCCAAGATGTTGCAGCTGGCGCAGATCACCCGTGATCAGGTGGTGCTCGAGATTGGTTGCGGGTCTGGTTACACTGCCGCACTGCTTTCCCTGCTCGCAGGCTCGGTTGTTGCCGTCGAGAGCGATTCGACGCTGGTCGATTCCGCCAGTGAAACCCTGAGCGAAGGTGGCTACGACAACGTGGCTGTGGTCAAGGGCGATCTCGAAAAAGGTTACGCTGCGGAAGGTCCCTATGATCTGATCTTCCTCAACGGCGCTGTCGAAATGGTACCGCCGGCGCTGTTCGATCAGCTGCGCGAAGGTGGGCGGCTCGTTGCACCCATCGGCCTGGGTCTGGCTGCGCAGGCGCATCTTTTCGTCAAGGATGGCGGTGCGGTGTCGAGCCGGGCGGCATTCAACTTGTCGGTCAGACCGCTTCCCGGCTTCCGCAAGGTCGAAGAATTCGTTTTCTGAGCCGCGCCAAAGCCAGCAATTCCGGCCTGATGCCAATTGTCACGCTGTTGCCTGATGGCAACTTGGTGGGGATTACTACGCAATTGTGATCTGTGCGTGATTGCGTCTGAATGCTCTAGCGATCATATGTTGATGAAACATCATGATGGTGTCCTGCGCTTGATCGCGGCCACCGCGTTCGCGCATGCTGGAGTATATGCTCGTGTCCTTTGTCAAGAATTCGCTCGCGTCCATTGCCGTCATTTCCATGATGGCGGTGGTCGTACAGCCGGCGTCGGCTGAGACGATCTATCAAGCCATGGCCAAGGCCTACGAAAACAATCCGGATCTGAACGCGGCGCGGGCGGGGTTGCGCGCAACGGATGAAGGGGTGGCGCTGGCCAAGTCTGGCTACCGGCCGGTGATCGGCGCGGAAGCTTCAACTTCGGCGGTGAACACCGAAGGGCGGGTGACCAATACCGCCAGCGTCGGTGTCTCGATCACCCAGACACTGTTCGACGGTTTCCAGACGCGAAACAATGTGCGCGCCGCCGAGGCTCAGGTCTTTGCCGGACGGGAAAATCTGCGCGGCACCGAAATCGATATCCTTCTGGCCACGGTCCAGGCCTACGCCAACGTCAATCGCGACAACCAGATCGTTGTCTACCGCAAGCAGAACATCGCCTTCTTGCAGGAGCAGTTCTCCGCCGCGCGGGCGCGTTTCGATGTCGGCGAAAGCACACGTACCGATGTAAGCCTTGCCGAAGCCGAGCTTGCCGGCGCCCGGGCCAGCCTGACAGCGGCGATTGCCCAGGCAAAGTCGAGCGCCGCGGTCTATGCGCAAATCGTTGGCACCACACCGAAAAACCTCAAGCCGGTGCCGCTGCCGCGCAAACTGCTTCCCAGATCGCTGGAGTCAGCCGTGGCGCAAGGGGTGAAGGAACACCCGGCCGTTCTGGCTGCGCTGTATGGCGTTGATTCGGCAAGCTACAATGTCAAATCTCAGGAAGGCTCGTTTCTTCCAGGCGTAACTGTTTCCGGCTCCGTTGCCGAGGCCGATGGCGGCATCACCACCAGCCAGATCCAGGCCAAGGTCACTGTTCCTCTCTACCAGGGCGGCGCTGCTTCGGCCCGTGTTCGCCAGGCGAAGGAGCAGCTCGGCCAGCAGCGCATTCTGGTCGATTCGGCCCGCCGTTCGATCGAGCAGTCGGTGGTCTCATCCTGGACGCAGATGGAAGCCTCCACAGCTACCATCCAGGCCAACCGGGCACAGCTTTCCGCCGCCAATCTTGCGCTGAATGGTGTTGTGGAAGAGCGTCGTGTCGGACAACGCACCACGCTTGACGTGCTCAACGCCCAGCAATCGGTGCTCAACGCCAAGGAAGCGATTTCGCAGTCCGAGCGCAATGCGATCGTCGCGAGCTTTTCGGTGCTCGCATCGACCGGCAAGCTGACCGTTGACCGTCTTGGTCTGCATGTCACCAATTACAGGCCGGAAGTGCACTACGAAGCCACCAAGGATCGCTGGTTCGGTCTGCGCACCGTGGATGGTCGCTGAAACCGGCAGACGGGTCTGGCGCGTAGGTGTGCCACGCCTGGCGTGAATTCCTGTGTATGAACGCCGAAGCCTTCAAACGTCCGATTCTCAAATCATGACCGATACCGTAGAGTGGTCGGGTGATTCGCCGGTTGGCATGAGCCCGGCGACGAGAGTAACGGAGCGTAATCATGGGACAGGCCGGCGCACAGCGCGAACCGTCAATGGAAGAAATTCTGGCTTCCATTCGCAGGATCATTGAAAACAACGAGCCTGGACCGGATGGTCAGACGGTTGGCGGCAGCGCCGAGGCGTTTGCCCAGAATGATGCCGGCGAAGAGTCGCGTGACGTGGACTATGCCGACCGTGACATCGAGAGCCACCGCTCCGCAGCCAATGACGCACCTGTTGCGCAGCCTGTGTCGCTGGCAGACGTCGCAGCGCGCGCCCGGGCGATGCCAGATCCGCATGCGCAGCCGGACGCCTATTCGCAGCCGGACATGCAATCTCCACCGGTGCATGAAGCCCAAGATGATGCGCCCGCACAGAATGCCGCGGCCAGACTGCCTGCCGATGCGGAACCCGATTTCATTGACACCGCTGCGGAAAGGCTTCGCGAGGCGCTGACCTCGGAAGAGCCCGTGCAGGCACCTGCGCCGCGCGTGGTGGCCGAAGCTCCGCAGATCGAGGAGCCGGCTGAAGAAGAGCCAGCCAAGGTGGAGCCAGCCGAAGAAGAGGCTGCCGCTGCCGGCAACGCTTATGTCTCTGGTTCTGCACAGCCTGATCAGCCTCAGCAGGCTGAGACGGAACAGGCTTCGGACGCTGATCACAATGCCGGTGGTCAGCTGGTGTCGCTGCAGACCGGCGAGAAAGTCGCAGCTGCCTTCGGTGAGCTCGATGCAGCCATCGCCGCGGGCCAGCAGCGCTCCTTTGACGAGATCGCCGAGGAGATGCTGCGGCCGATGCTGACGCAATGGCTGGATGACAATCTCCCGACACTCGTCGAACGGCTTGTCCGCGAAGAGATCGAGCGCGTTTCGCGCGGCAACCGCCGCTAGTCAGCGGCGCGAAAGCAGGCCGGGCATTCGGCCCGACCTCGCCGGGAATGTGAGCCGGTAGCTGTTTCTAGTCCTGAAAACACCGCGAGCCTGATCTGCACAGGGCAGGGGTCTCGCGCTGCGTCATATTGCTTGGCGTATCGCTTGGTGAAAAGTGCTAGGATTTCAATCCGCAAGTGCCTTGCTGATTTGGGAATATGCTCTGCACGAGGAGTGCTTGCGGGTTGCCGCTCGGCTGCAGCGTCTTCGCCGCAGCCTGTGTTGACTCCACCAATTCGTTCCGGTTTATCACAGTCCTCACCCTTCAGATGCAAACGGTTCCCCGATTATGCTCGAAAAAACCTATGACGCCGCGGCTGTAGAGCCCAAAATCGTGACACGCTGGGCAGAAGCCAATGCCTTTGCCGCCGGTGCTGGCGCACAGCCGGACAAGGACGCGTTTTGCATCGTGATCCCGCCGCCGAACGTCACCGGGTCGCTGCATATGGGCCACGCGCTCAACAACACGCTGCAGGATATTCTGGTGCGCTATCACCGGATGCTGGGCGAAAACGTGCTGTGGCAACCCGGGATGGACCATGCCGGCATCGCCACCCAGATGGTGGTCGAGCGGCAGCTTGCGGAACGGCAGATTCATCGCCGCGAAATCGGCCGCGAGGCATTCGTCGACAAGATCTGGGAATGGAAAGACGAATCCGGCGGGATGATCTTCAACCAGCTCAAGCGGCTCGGCGCATCCTGCGACTGGTCGCGCGAGCGCTTTACCATGGATGAGGGGCTTTCGCGCGCCGTGCTCGAAGTCTTTGTGACCCTCTACAAGGAAGGCCTGATCTACAAGGACAAGCGGCTGGTCAACTGGGATCCGAAGCTGCTGACCGCGATTTCCGATCTTGAGGTCGAGCAGGTCGAGGTTCAGGGCAATCTGTGGCACTTCCGCTATCCGCTCGCCGATGGTGTTACCTATGAACACCCGGTTTCCTATGACGAGGAAACCGATACTCATACCTACGAGACCCGGGATTACATCGTCGTCGCCACGACGCGGCCGGAGACCATGCTTGGAGATACGGCCGTTGCGGTCAATCCCGAGGATGCGCGCTACAAGGACCTGATCGGCAAGTCCGTCGTGCTGCCGCTGGTCGGACGGCGGATCGAGATTGTCGGTGATGATTACGCCGACGAGACAGCCGGTTCGGGCGCGGTGAAGATCACGCCTGCGCATGATTTCAACGATTTCGAAGTCGGCAAGCGCCACCAGCTCAAGGCGATCAACATCCTGACCGTCGATGGCCGTATCGTGCTCAAGGAAAACGAGGAGTTCCTCGAGGGTCTGACCGTCGAGGGCAAGCTGATCGAGGTGATCGAGGAACTCGATGGCATGGACCGCTTTGCCGCGCGCAAGGAAGTTGTTGCCAAGATGGAGGAGCTGGGTCTTCTCGATCATATCGAACCGCACACCCATATGGTGCCGCATGGCGACCGTGGCGGCGTGCCGATCGAGCCGTTCCTGACCGACCAGTGGTACGTCAATGCCGCCGAAATGGCCAAGCCTGCGATCGAGAGCGTGCGCGAGGGCCGGACCAATTTCGTGCCGAAGAACTGGGAAAAGACCTATTTCGAGTGGATGGAGAACATCCAGCCCTGGTGCATCTCGCGGCAATTGTGGTGGGGACACCAGATCCCGGCCTGGTACGGCCCGGACGGCCAGGTGTTTGTCGAAAAGGACGAGGAGACGGCGCTCGAGGCAGCGATCCAGCATTACCTTGCGCATGAAGGTCCATGGAAGGCCTGGGTCGAGGAGAAGCTCGAAAATTTCAAGCCGGGCGAGATCCTGACCCGGGACGAAGATGTGCTCGACACCTGGTTCTCGTCCGCCCTGTGGCCGTTCTCGACACTCGGCTGGCCCGACAAGACGCCCGAACTTGCGCGCTACTATCAGACCGATGTGCTGGTGACCGGCTTCGACATCATCTTCTTCTGGGTCGCCCGGATGATGATGATGGGGCTGCACTTCATGGATGAAGAGCCGTTTCACACGGTCTATGTCCACGCGCTGGTCCGCGACAAGGACGGCGCCAAGATGTCAAAGTCCAAGGGCAACGTCATCGATCCGCTGGAGCTGATCGATGAGTACGGCGCCGATGCCCTGCGGTTCACGCTGGCGATCATGGCAGCCCAGGGCCGCGATGTGAAACTCGACCCGGCGCGCATTGCCGGCTACCGCAATTTCGGCACCAAGCTGTGGAATGCGGCGCGGTTTGCCGACATGAACGGCGCGGTTCTGGACTCGGCATTCGATCCGTCCTCGGCGAAGCTGACGATCAACCGCTGGATCCTTACAGAGCTCACACGCACGGCCAATGAGGTGAAAACCGCGATCGAGGCCTACAAGTTCAACGAGGCCTCCAGCGCGCTTTACCGGTTTGTCTGGAATCAGGTTTGTGACTGGTATCTGGAATTGCTCAAGCCGGTGTTCAACGGCGAGGATGAAGCCGCGAAAGTGGAGGCACGGGCCTGCGCCGCGCATGTGCTGAGCGAAGCAGTCAAGCTTTTGCACCCGTTCATGCCGTTCATGACGGAAGAGCTTTGGGAGCATCTGGCGGGAACCGGGGCAGGGCTCGCCTGCCATGCCGCCTGGCCGCAGCCTGTGTTTGACGACGAGGCAGCTGCGGCGGAGATCAACTGGCTGATCGATCTGGTCTCGGGGCTGCGTTCGGTGCGGGCGGAGATGAACGTTCCTCCGTCAGCAAAAGCGCCGCTGGTGATGGTCGGCACAAATGCCACCACCGAGGCAAGACTGCTCCGCCACGACCCTGCGATCAAGCAGCTCGCGCGTGTCACCGATATTGTGCTCGAAACCTCGGTACCGGCCGGCTCGGCACAGATTGTTGTTGGCGAAGCCACTGCCTGTCTGCCACTGGGGGATCTGATCGATCTGACGGCTGAAAAGGCCCGGCTTGAAAAAGCAAAGGCCAAGGTCACCGCTGATGTCGACAAGATCGAGAAAAAACTGGCGAACGAAAAGTTTGTCGCCAATGCAAAGCCGGAAATCGTCGAGGCAGAACGCGAAAAGCTGGTCGAGCTGTCCGGGCAGGTCGACAAGCTGACCGCAGCGATCGAAAGACTGGCCCAGGCCGGCTGATTCGATGCCAATTTGACGGTGCTGACCGGGCGGCCCTCCTGTGGGCCGCCCTTTTGCGTTTTGGCGGATAGGCTCATGTTTTGAGCGTTCTGGTCGAAAACAAGGCAATTGTGGCTCAATTGCAACAAATTTACGACAGAAGGGCGATTTGCCTTGTTTTTCGGCCGTCTCGTGGTCACGGAAACGTGATTTCGAGAGAAAATCTGTCGCGAAATTGATGTTTTAGCGAATTCTTGCATCCGATGCCCGCGCGGCTGTAACGGAGCCTGTTTGGCGGCTGTTTACAAACTCGCCAATACCTTACCTAATATGATCATCGTAAGCTTTTGCGTCCGGGAGGGTATTTATGACACGCGGAACTTTGAAATCAGCAATGGTTGCCATGGCTGCCAGTGTGGCGGTGATGTCGGCAGCGCAGGCCGGTGGTCTTGAGCGGGGCGGTTACAACATTGATCAGTTGTTTGACACATCCCGTTTCAGTACGGATGCGACCGCTGTATATGTATCGCCCCAGCGTAAGTTGAGAAATGCCGTAGATACGAACGCAACCAACGGTTTGGGCAGCAACGGCATTGGTGGCGGGACCACCACCGCCAATGACACCGAAGCCTACTGGGTTCCGAGGATCGGGTTCAAGGCCTCGATCGGCGGTGCGATCGATTGCCTGGGTGACTACTCGCAGCCCTATGGCGCACATTCCGCGCCCGGCGCAAACTGGGTTGGCGCCAACAGCAACATCGAAACCAAGATTGACAGTGATTCCTTCGCCGCGACTTGCTCCTACAAGGTTGATGCCGGCAAGGGCCAGTTCCGCGTCATCGGTGGTATTTCTCATCTCGAAGTCAGCGGCTTCAAGACCCGGCTTGTTGCTCCGATCCCGGGCGGCGGCGTTGGCCGCCTCAGTCTGAGCGGTACCGGTGTTGGCTGGCGTGCAGGTGTTGCTTACGAAGTTCCGGACATCGCTCTTCGTGCAAGCCTGATGTATTATTCCGAAGTCGAGCTCGACAACGTCACCGGTACGCTGGATCTGACGCAGTTGCCGGTCGGTCTGGGCGGAAACCCGCTCGCGGGCCGCTCAACATCGGTGTTTGGCTCAACGGCGATGCCTGATGCCCTGGAATTGAAGCTGCAGTCGGGCGTTGCGCCGGGCTGGCTGGTCTTCGGTTCGGTCAAATGGGTTGACTGGAGCCAGCTGCAGACTGTTGCATTCTGCCCCACAGCTACCCGTGCGCTTGGCTGTACTTTTGGTGCCGCCAATCAGGCCACGTCGCTTGACCTGCTCTACAGGGATGGGTGGACGGTCACCGGTGGTGTCGGTCACAAGTTCAACGACAAGTTCTCCGGTTCGGCTGCAATCACCTGGGATCGCGGCACCAGCACCGGGATCGGCACACAGACCGACACCTGGACATTCGGTGCAGGCGCAGCTTACACCCCGAACGAGAACGTCCAGATCCGCTTCGGTGGTGCCCTCGGCGTCCTGACGTCCGGCAGCTCTGGTACCGTGACCAATTCGCAGGGTACGTTTGGCAACGACGTGAGCTATTCCTTCGGCAACGACCTCGTCGCTGCAATCTCGCTCGGCGCCAAGATCAAGTTCTGATCCGGTTTCACACACCGTGTCTCTGAAACCCCGCCCTCGTGGCGGGGTTTTTCGTTGTGGACCGGAGCCTGATGAGCGTTACGACCTGCGTGGTTCGGGATCACTCCGTTCTGCACGGGCGCGTTGGCCTTTGAAAAATTGATGAAAATTTGTCGAATGGATGCTTGAGATCACGCATTGTGACGATTCCGCAACACTTTTCGCCAAAGCATCTGCTATGAGTTTTGAGGGCACAGGGGGTGCCCATTTCCCGCCACAAACGGGGCGCAGGGCAGAGCATCAATTCAGCCCCGCGGCTTGGTCGGCAGACCCGACGCGTCTGAGGATTTCATGAGCGCCACACCATTCGACAAATCCAAGCTTCCAAGCCGTTACACGACGGTTGGGCCGACACGTGCACCGCACAGGTCGTTTCTTTACGCCATGGGTTTGTCGAGCGAGGAGATTGCGCAGCCGCTGGTCGGTGTTGCCTCGTGCTGGAACGAGGCCGCTCCCTGCAACATTTCGCTGATGCGGCAGGCCCAGGTGGTCAAGAAGGGCGTCGCTTCGGCCAAGGGCACGCCGCGCGAATTCTGCACCATCACCGTGACCGACGGCATCGCCATGGGGCACCAGGGCATGAAGGCATCGCTTGCCAGCCGTGACTTGATTGCGGATTCGGTCGAGCTGACCATGCGCGGCCATTGCTACGACGCCATTGTCGGGCTTGCGGGCTGCGACAAGTCGCTGCCGGGCATGATGATGTCGATGGTGCGGCTCAACGTGCCGTCGATCTTCATCTACGGCGGTTCGATTCTTCCGGGCAATTACCGCGGACGCCAGATCACCATTCAGGATGTTTTCGAGGCCGTCGGCCAGCATTCGGTCGGCGACATGTCTGATGAGGACCTGCTTGAAATCGAGCAGGCTGCGTGTCCCTCGGCAGGATCCTGTGGCGCGCAGTTCACCGCCAACACCATGGCCACGGTGGCCGAGGCAATCGGTCTTGCGCTGCCCTATTCCTGCGGCGCGCCCGCAGCCTACGAGATGCGCGACAAGTTCTGCTATGCGGCAGGCGAGAAGGTGATGGAACTGATCGCCAAGCAGATCCGTCCGCGGGATATCGTAACCCGCAAGTCGCTTGAAAATGCCGCAGCCGTAGTCTCGGCGACGGGCGGATCGACCAACGCGGCGCTGCACCTGCCGGCGCTTGCGCATGAGTGCGGTATTGAGTTCGATCTGTTTGATGTTGCGAAGATTTTTGAACGCACGCCATACATCGCCAATTTGAAACCGGGCGGAAAATACGTCGCCAAGGACATGTTCGAGGCTGGCGGCATTCCGGTGCTGATGAAGACCATGCTGGAGCACGGTTACCTTCACGGCGACTGCATGACGGTGACCGGGCGCACGCTGGCGGAAAACATGGAGCATGTGCGCTGGAACGACGAGCAGGACGTGGTGATGCCGGCCAACAAGCCGATCACCGCGACCGGCGGCGTTGTCGGCCTCAAGGGCAATCTGGCCGAGGACGGCGCCATCGTGAAGGTGGCGGGAATGGCGAAGCTGAAATTCAGCGGTCCGGCCCGGTGTTTCGATTCCGAGGAGGATTGCTTCAATGCGGTCACAAATCGGGAGTACAAGGAAGGCGAGGTTCTGGTGATCCGCTACGAGGGGCCGAAGGGCGGTCCCGGCATGCGCGAGATGCTGTCGACAACCGCCGCGCTTTACGGCCAGGGAATGGGCGACAAGGTTGCGTTGATCACCGACGGCCGGTTCTCCGGCGCGACACGCGGTTTCTGCATCGGTCACGTTGGACCTGAAGCAGCGGAAGGCGGGCCTATCGGCCTGCTCAAGGATGGCGACATCATCGATATCGATGCCGTTGCCGGGACATTGAATGTGCAGTTGTCCGACGAGGAACTGGCTGCACGCAGGGAAAAATGGATGGCGCGGGAGACCGATTATGCATCGGGTGCGCTGTGGAAATACGCCCAGACGGTGGGTTCGGCGCGCTATGGCGCGGTTACCCACCCGGGCGGAGCGAGAGAAAAGCACTGCTATGCAGACATCTAGGCATATCCGGGCGGGTCTTTGTGGGGTTGTCCTTGCCGTGGCAATGGGCTTCGGCACACCGGCATTGGCGCTGGATCCCAATGCGGGCGTGACACGCGAATCGGGCCCGTTCGATCTGTTCCGTTTCGGCTTCTCTGCCTACAAGAAAGGCCGCAAGGACGAGGCCGTCGAGGCTTACAGATACGCAGCCGAAAAAGGCCACCCGGGCGCGCGCTGGGCGCTGGCCAACATGTATGCCTATGGCGACGGCGTGATCGAAAACGATTACGAGGCCTTCAAGATCTATGATGATATCGCCCGTCAGGGTGTCGAGCCGGGATCGCAGGATACCGGATACTTCGTCAACGCGCTTCTTTCGCTTGCAACCTACTACCAGAAGGGCATTCCCGGCAGCCCGATCCAGGCCAATCTGGGCGCTGCACGTCAGCTCTATTTCCAGGCGGCTTCGGCCTTTGGTGTGCCTGAAGCGCAATACCGTCTCGGCCGCATGATCCTTGAAGGCCAGGGTGGCGCCAATGACATCCAGCAGGCCAAGAAATGGCTCAACCGTGCCCGCGTCAGCGGCCATCCCGCGGCTGCCGCGGTTCTTGGCAATGTGGTGTTCGAGGAAGGCCAGACGGTACGTGGGCTTGCCTTCATGACAACGGCGCTGGAGCGTTCGCCTGCGGCCGACAAGGCCTGGATCCAGGCCATGCAGGAGCGGGCGTTCTCGCTGGCTGGTGAAGCCGACCGGCGCACCGCCATCGCCTTGGCCCAGGACATGCTGGCCAAGGGGCTGAACTGACCGACAGGCGTGTTTGCGCCGCTAGGTCGCCTTCAATCAGACACGTCACGATGAAAATGACGCGAATCCCGTCAGCCCTGGTTGAGGGTTGAATTGGCTGTCGTCCAGGGTGACATCTGCGAGACCGGGCAGCCGTCGGTGATCTTTTTCCAGCTCGTGTTGTTCAGATTGCGTTCGCACCGTGCGAGATAACGCTGGGATGAGCCGATTTGCAGGCAGACCACACTGCCTTCCTTGACCCGCTTGCCGTTGCCGACACATTCGCAATCCTGGCCGGCAAATGCCGAAGGCGCGGCAAGACAGGCAGCGGCCACAAAACCGATGCTCAAGGCGATCCGCCGTGTCAGAGCCTGTTTCATGACATGATGATGCGCCTGTTCCGCCCGATTGGCAAGACTTGCCGGTTTGGCGGAACGAGGTGAACGCAGGTTGCCGCGGCTCAGGCCGCCAGCGAAATGGCGACCGGAACGTGGTCGGAGGGTTTTTCCCAGCCACGCACATGTTTCTCGACGGTTGCGGACTGCAACAAGTTGGCAGCTTCCGGCGAGAGCATCAGATGGTCGATGCGAATGCCGTTGTTCTTCGGCCATGCGCCGGCCTGGTAGTCCCAGAACGTATAGGTTTCCGGCTGGTCATCGACCGAGCGCAGGGCATCGGTGAAGCCCATGTTTTCGAGCTTTCGGAAGGCGCTGCGGGATTCGGGACGGAACAGCGCGTCCCCTTCCCAGACCCTCGGGTCATGGCAATCAACCGGCTCGGGGATGACATTGTAATCGCCGGCCAGAACCAGCGGTTCCTCATAGCTCAGCCGGTCAGCGGCATAGGCTTGGAGCCGTTCCATCCAGGATAGCTTGTAGGGAAATTTCGGCGTATCGACCGGGTTGCCGTTGGGCAGGTAGAGCGAGACCACCCGCAGCACCCCGCGCTCGGTCGAGAACACGCCTTCGATGAAACGCGCCTGCTCGTCGCTGTCGTCGCCGGGCAGGCCACGATTGACCTCATCGGGGCTTTGCTTGGACAGGATCGCGACGCCGTTGAAGCCTTTCTGGCCGTGGGTTTCAACGTGGTAGCCGAGGGCTTCGATCTCGAGACGCGGAAAACCCTCGTCGACCGACTTGATCTCCTGCAGGCAGGCAATGTCCGGATCGCTTTCCTTCAGCCAGGCCTGCAGATTGTCGATCCGCGCCTTGACGCCATTGATGTTCCAGGTGGCGATTTTCAAGGCGTGCATCCTTCGGCAAACAATCCGCTCAGGCGCGGAAAAAGGGACAGGTCAGACGGAAAAGCTGGTGCCGCAGCCGCAGGACGCGACGGCGTTGGGGTTCTTGATCTGAAAGGCCTGGCCCATCAGATTGTCAACGAAATCGATCTCCGAACCTGCCATGTAAACCAGCGAGACCTGATCGATGAGCACGCGCGCATCATCCTTCTCGAGCACGATATCATCGGCATCGGGCGCATCTGCGAGATCGAACTTGTAGGAAAAGCCGGAGCAGCCGCCGCCTTCGACGGAAACACGGAGCGCGGACTTCCCCGCCTCGGCGGAGACGATTTCCCTGATCCTGCGGGCAGCGGAATCCGAAAGCGTTACAGATGCGGTTTCAGTCATTGTACCTCCTTGCCGGGGTCAAGGTCCGGAAGAGACATGTTTCAAATCACTTGCTCTATAGGTATGAAGGCGCTTGCCCGGCGTCAATGCTTGGACGGAGTGAGTCGGGAAATGTTTGGCGCCTGTTGACGGGATAGGCATGGAAATCGACACAAAGCAATTGGGGTTTGGAACCGGTGCGCGGGCGCCATGGGCGGTTGATCCGTGGTCGAGCCGTGGGCGTCTGGTTCCCGAGCCTGTCAGTCCGACCCGATCCGAGTTCCAGCGGGACCGCGACCGGATCGTGCACACCACGGCGTTCCGGCGGCTGAAGCACAAGACGCAGGTCTTCGTGGCGCATGAGGGCGATCATTACCGCACCCGGCTCACCCACACCATCGAGGTGGCGCAGATCGCGCGGGCTCTGGCGCGGGCACTCAAGCTTGACGAGGACCTGGCCGAGGGCGTCGCGCTGGTGCATGATTTCGGCCATACGCCGTTCGGGCATACCGGCGAAGAGGCGCTGGACGAACTGATGGCGGATGCCGGCGGCTTCGATCACAATGCCCAGTCACTTCGGATCGTCACCAAGCTCGAGCAGCGTTACGCCGATTTCGACGGCCTCAACCTGACCTGGGAGACGCTGGAAGGGCTGGTCAAGCACAATGGGCCCTTGATTGTCGAGGGCGGCAAGCCGGTGCCTGAACCGATTGCGCTTTACAATGCCGAGCATGATTTGTGGCTTGCGACCCATTCCAGTCTCGAATCACAGGTGGCCGCGATCGCCGATGACATTGCCTACAACACCCACGACATTGATGACGGGTTGCGCTCGGGCCTGATCACGCTGGAGATGCTGGAAGAGTTGCCGCTGATCTCCCGGCTGCTGGCGGAGGTCCGTGAGCGTTATCCTGATCTCGAGGAGCCGCGCCTGATCCACGAGGTGATGCGGCGCCAGATCACCCGGATGGTCGAGGATGTCATCAGCGTGTCCCAGGCCAATATCCAGGCCATCAAGCCGCAATCGGCTGATGACATCCGTCATGCGGGCCGGACCATGGCGCATTTCTCCGAAGAGTTTGTCGAGGCTGATCGCGCTATCAAGAAGTTCCTGTATCGGCACCTCTACCGGCATCCTGATGTGATGCGGGTGAGGGCATCGGCCACCCGGATTGTGCGTGATCTGTTCGCGGCCTTCATGGCCGACCCTTCCTCGATGGGTGACAAGCATCGGCACAAGGGCATTGAAGCCTTGCCGGTTGAGCTGCGCGCACGCAAGGTGAGGGACTATCTTGCCGGAATGACCGACACTTACGCAGTGGTTGCGCACCGGCGTCTGTTTGACCATACGCCTGAATTGCGATAGGCAGCGCTCACCCGCGCAAACACCAGTTTCGCTCCCCCATTTCCCGCCATATCCGGACTTTAGCCATGAATGTGTTCAAGGACTTCGAAACTAGAATCAAGCTTGCTGTTCAAGCGCTTGATGCCGTTAAGGAAAAAGGCAGTGAAGTCAATTTTGAGCGCCTGACGGTCGAGCCTCCGCGCGATCCTGCGCATGGCGATATCTCGACCAATGCGGCCATGGTTCTGGCCAAGCCTCTGGGCATGAACCCGCGGGCTCTGGCAGAGTTGATTTCCGAGCAGTTTGCCGGTGATGAAGATGTTGCCGAGACAAGCGTGGCCGGTCCCGGCTTTCTCAATTTCAGGCTGACGGCAACGTTCTGGCAGCGGCTGGTTGCGACCATCGTCAGCGAAGGTGCCGAGTTCGGCCGCTCGACATTGGGTGGCAATCGCAAGGTCAATGTCGAGTATGTCTCCGCCAATCCGACCGGGCCGATGCATGTCGGTCATTGCCGTGGCGCAGTGGTCGGAGATGCCCTGGCAAATCTCATGGGTTTTGCCGGGTACGAGGTGACCAAGGAATATTATATCAATGACGCCGGCTCGCAGATCGATGTGCTGGCCAACTCGGTGTATCTGAGATACCGCGAAGCGCTAGGCGAGGACATCGGGGAAATCCCTGCAGGGCTTTATCCGGGGGATTATCTGGTTCCGGTCGGCCAGTCCCTGGCCGCCGAATACGGTACCTCGCTGCGGACGATGCCCGAGTTTGACCGGTCAGCCATCATCAAGACTGTTGCCATCGATGCGATGATGGCGATGATCCGCTCGGATTTGGCGGCGCTGAATGTCGAACATGATGTGTTTTTTTCCGAACGCAGCCTGCATGTTAACGGCGCGGGTGCCATTCGGCATGCCATCAACGACCTGACTTTCAAGGGGCATGTCTACAAAGGCAAGCTGCCGCCACCGAAAGGGCAACTGCCCGAAGACTGGGAAGACCGCGAGCAGACGCTGTTCCGGTCCACTGATGTTGGCGACGATATTGACCGTCCACTGATCAAATCGGACGGAAGCTACACTTACTTTGCCGCCGACGTTGCCTATTTCCGCGACAAGTTCGAACGTGGTTTCTCCGAGATGATCTATGTGCTCGGTGCGGACCATGGCGGCTACATCAAGCGGCTTGAAGCGGTCGCCAAGGCAGTCTCGGCAGGAGAGGCAAAGCTCACGGTGCTTTTGTGCCAGCTGGTCAAGATCTACCGCGACGGCGAGCCGGTGCGGATGTCCAAGCGGTCGGGTGATTTCATTACGCTTCGCGATGTTGTTGATGAAGTCGGGGTGGATTCGGTCCGGTTCATGATGCTTTACCGCAAGAGCTCGGAATCACTCGATTTCGATTTTGCCAAGGTGACCGAGCACTCCAAGGACAACCCGGTCTTCTACGTCCAGTATGCCCATGCCCGCTGTGCATCGGTGATGCGTCAGGCGGTTGAGACCTTCCCCGATCTCGATCTTTCGCCTGAAGTTCTGGCGTCGGCTGACCTTTCGGATCTCACGCATGAGAGCGAGCTGGCGTTGATTGCCAAGCTCAGCGAGTACCCGCGCATGATCGAGGCCGCGGCCTCAGGCCAGGAGCCGCACAGGGTGGCTTTCTACCTCTATGAGCTGGCAAGTCTGCTGCATGCGCACTGGAACAAGGGGCGGGACGAGCCCGGTTTGCGGTTTGTTAACGATAAAAACCGACAATCAACAATTGCCAGGTTGGGATTGGTGTACGCTGTCGCGTCGGTGCTGAAGTCGGGTCTTAAGATTACAGGGACTGATGCTCCGGAAGAAATGCGCTAAACGTCACCTTTTCCGCACAATGCTTTGGCAGTAGAGTGTGCGAAAGTATGTGAGTGAAGCATGGCTGATCAATTCGATAGCAATACGCAGTCCCGGCAGCCGGATTCCGAAGTTGATGACCCGCTGGCGGAACTTGCCAGAATCATCGGTTACGAACGGCCGTCCGAGACAGCGCCTGCGGCAGACGAGAGTCCGGAACAGGCCGAGTTCGATCTCGAGGCTGAGTTGATGCGCGAGCTCGATGTACCTCTCGCACCGTCAGACGAGGAACTCGACAGTGTCGAAGCGGAAGAAGCTCTCGATGCCATGTTGGCGGAAACCGATTTCGATGAGCAACTGGGGCAAGAGCTTGACCAGGAGCTCGGTCTGGCCTTTGCGGAGCAGAGTGAGCCGGAGCTTGAGGGCGGTGGTCATGAAAGCCCGGCCGATATTGCCCCCACTCCGGATGCAGATTTCCTGACAGCGGAAGGGCGCTCGTCCGAGGCGCTGCTCGAAGCCATTGGTGATGAAGGCCGGTACGCGCAGGACGCGCCTCATCATGCCGATGAAACCGGAATCGATGATGATTGGATGATGACGCTGGATGCCGACGAGCCCGCGCCGTCGGCCGAGCTCGCCGAGCCCGATGCGGGTCCGAGTGACACTTCGAATGACACGGCTAGCGCCAACAACGTTCCAAACGAAGTTCCGGTCGCGCCTGTTGCTGCGCCCGAGTTCGCACCGCCCGCCGATGCGGGGGCTCCTGTCGATGATGATGTGTTTGCCGACATGGCACGCTTCGAACTGCCATCAAATGATCAGGGCCAGGCCGCAGCCAGTGAAGCGCCGGTCTCGCCTGAGGACGCAGGGACAGCTTCGAATACAGCCGATGAAGCGCCCCTCGATTTCGAAGAATACCTGTCCACCGAACTGGACGTTTTCGGTCAGGAGGTTGCCCTGGAGGCAGGCCGCGATGACAGCGCCGCGGATCTGGAGGCTGCCGATCAGGCGGCTGCGGACAGCGTTGCGCAACTGGAAGTCGAGACAGCTCTTGATGCCTTGAATGACAGCAGTCTGGATGACGACGTCGCGGTTTTCGACGATGCTGCCGAGGAATTGCTGGCGGCGATCAACGATGACGGTCATGCCCCATCGTCTCCTGAACCGGAGAGCCCCTCGTCCGACGAGGCGGATATGGGCTGGTCTCTCGACAGCATCGAGGAAGCAGCAGGCGAAGAGCTTGATGAAGAGCTCGGCGACATCTTCGGCCTGCCCGACCGCGTGGTCAGCGCGGGAGCAACAAGCGCGGATGCAGCCGATGATCTCGACCTGGATTTTGATCTGGAACAGGTCCTGGCCGAAAGCTTCGACGAAGCAGAGCCGGATCAGGTCGAAGATGTCGCGGCGGTCTCCACCACGCTTCATACCGAGCATGCCCCCGAGGAAAATGATTGGCTGTCGGCAGCTCCAGAACCGGAGCAGCCGGTCTACCGGGACGAGATAACGGAGGCTTTTCTCGGCTTCGCGCCCCAGGTCGATGACGTGGCTGGCGAGACCGGGAGTGCTTCTGTCCAACCGGTCGCGGAGGCCCCTTCCGGGCACGCAGAAGAGACCGGCCAGAGCGATTGGCTTGAGGGGTTCGAGACGTCCGAGCACGGTCTGGAGCCGGGCGGTCCGGCATCCGACGATTCCGATTATTATTTCGACGCCGGGCTGATTTCGGAATCCGATGAGATGGTCGAGGTCGTCGCCGATATCGACGTTCCCGAACTGGAGCAGGATGAGCCGCAGCCGGTTGACCCGGATTACGACACCGAGATCGAACGCGAATTCGCCGATATCGTTGACCGCTCTGACATGCATGCAGACACGGCTTCAGTGGCCGGGGTCGGCGCTGCTTTTGCGGCAGCCGAAGGCTGGAACCGTGGCGGTGCGGCTCCCCAGGCCGATGAAGTGTCTGATGATTACATCGCGCTTGAGCGGGAGCTTGGCGTCGGTGAAGGCCACCCTGCCGTGGTCGAGGGCGTTGATGCGACCTATCCGGCTACAGATTTCGACTTCAATGAAGGGGTGGCTGCGGCAGCCAGTTCGACGGGCGATGACCGCTCGCGCGGACCCGTGCTGGCGTTTGCTGTCTTGGGACTTGCCTTGCTGGCCGGTGCCGGTGCATTTGGCTGGAGCATGTTGTCTGGCGGTGACACGACGGCTGATGGCGGGCCGCGCATCATCCGGGCCGACAAGGACCCGGTCAAGGTGCTGCCGGAAAACCCGGGCGGCGTAACCGTGCCCAACCAGGACAAGGCGGTTTACGATCGCGTTGCCGGCGGAACCGGGGCGTCTTCGGGGCAGCCGGCTCTGGTCAATTCGGCTGAAGAACCGGTGGATGTTGTGCAGCGGACACTGGATCCTGAAATCCTGCCGCTTGAAGGCCGCTCGGAGTTCTCCGAGAAATCCGAGGAACGCCTGTCCGCCGATGACACTGCAACCGATGTCGCGGGCAATGATGCCGCGGCGCCGGTCGTTTCGCCGCGCAAGGTGCGGACGATGATCGTCAAACCGGATGGATCGATCGTCGCGAGGGAAGTTGCCGAGCCGGAGACGGACGCTTCGGCGACGACGGCACCAACTCCCGCCCCGACACAGACAGCAGGCGACACCCAGGCCCAGCCATTGCAAAGTGCCGAACCTGTCGCGCAGGCTTCCGCAGATGCCGGTACGACAGGCGATGCTGGTACCACTGGCGAAGATCAGCCAGCAGACACCGAGACAGCCGCGACGGACGCTTCGGAAGGTACTGTTGCGCCGGTGCGGGTTGTCACCACGCAGCAGATCCGGCCTGTTGCCAACGCGCCGGTGCCGCAAGGCCGCCCGGCTGACCAGCCGGTCAATGTGGTGGGAACTGTCACCCAGGGCGGGCGCGTAGGTGCTGCGCCGGCCGCTGTCGATGCTCCCGCAGCGCCTCAGCCCGTTGCTGTCGCATCGGCTCCTCAAGCAGCTCCAGCTGCCGCGGCTCCGGTCGCCAATCCAGGCGGATATTATGTCCAGATCGCCTCGCAACCAACTGTCGAAGGTGCACAGTCATCCTGGCGCACCCTGTCCAGCCGTTACAGTTCGGTGCTGGGTGGCCAGTCTGTCGATATCCAGCGCGCTGATATCCCGGGCAAGGGCGTCTTCCACCGGGTCCGCGTCCCGGCCGGTTCGAGAGAGCAGGCCAATGCGCTTTGCAGCCGCTACAAGGCTGCGGGCGGCAGTTGCTTCGTCTCGCGCTGAGCGGCGACTGATACCGGGTAGAAAAAGAGAGGCCGCATCATCTGCGGCCTTTTTCACATGTGCAGATGCGGATGCGGCTTGCTGTCAAATGATGGCGGTTGGTCTACCATTGCGGCATGAGCGAATCAAATGCAGTCATTTTCGGATGTGCCGGGCCTGAATTGAGCCCCGACGAAGCGGCATTCTTTGCCGACACGCGGCCGTGGGGGTTCATCCTTTTCGGCCGCAACATTGTCAGCAAGAGCCAGGTCGCGGAGCTGACGGCCAGATTGCGGGAAAGCATTGGTCGACCGGATGCGCCGGTGCTGATCGATCAGGAGGGCGGGCGCGTCCAGCGGTTCAAGCCGCCGCTGGTGCCGCAATATCCCTCGGGCGCCGATCTCGGCGCGCTTTACCTGGCCAATCCGGAGGCGGGCCTTCGGGCCACATGGATCATGTCGCGGCTGCATGCATTCGATCTGTTCCCGCTGGGGATAAATGTCGACTGCCTGCCGGTGCTGGATGTACCGTCGCCGGGCGGGCACGAGGTGATCGGCAACCGGGCCTACGGGATCACGCCGGAGGTCGTCTCGGTTCTGGGACAGGCGGCATGCGACGGGCTCAAGGCTGGTGGCCTGTTGCCGGTAATCAAGCACATTCCCGGACATGGACGGGCTGGGGCAGACACGCATTTCGAGCTGCCGCATGTCGATGCGGCGCATGAAGAGCTGTCTGCGCATGACTTCCTTCCGTTCAAGGCGCTTGCCGGTGAAGCCATGGCAATGTCGGCCCATGTGGTGTTTTCGGCCCTGGATGCGGAACACCCCGCCACGACATCGCCCCGGGTGGTGGAGCAGATCATCCGCTCCGAAATCGGGTTTGACGGCTTGCTGATGTCCGATGACGTGTCGATGAACGCGCTTTCTGGGGATTTCGCCACAAGGACCCGTGCAATTTTCGCCGCGGGATGCGATGTCACATTGCACTGCAATGGCGTTCGGGCGGAAATGGAAGCCGTGGCGTCTGCCACGCCGGTGCTTGCCGATGTGGCATTGCGTCGCGCGAGTGACGTCATGACAGCCTTCCGCGCTCCCGACGACTGTGACGAGGCTGCATTGCGCGAGGAATTCGAGGGGCTGATGGCGGCCTCCTGACCAGGATCTGAAAGGCGGCAGGCGTGAGCAACGGCAAGCGGCAAAGCGGAGGCACTTCCGGCAAGATGCCGTCTGGCAACGCGCAGGCGGGCAAGACGCCCATGGACGTGATGTGGGACGACATCAAGCCAGACCGGGCCACGGGTGATCCTTCGCTGGTGATCGACGTCGCAGGCTTCGAAGGCCCACTCGATCTGCTCTTGCATCTGGCGCGTACCCAGCGTGTCGATCTAGCCCGTATTTCGGTTCTGGCGCTGGCGGAACAATACCTGCTGTTTGTCGAGAAAGCGCGGGCGTTGCGGCTGGAACTTGCTGCGGACTACCTGGTGATGGCGGCCTGGCTGGCTTACCTCAAATCCAAACTTTTGATCCCGCAGGGACCGAAGGGCGATGAACCCAGCGGCGAGGAGATGGCCGCCCAGCTCGCCTTCCGGCTCAAGCGGCTGGAAGCCATGCGCGAAGCCGCGTCCAAACTGGTCAATCGCAACCGTCTGGGCCGCGATGTCTTCGCCCGTGGGGCGCCGGAGCCGATGATCATCGACAAGACCCTTGATTTTGACGCGACGCTTTACGACCTGTTGACGGCCTATGCGGCGCAGAAGCAGCGCCAGACCGTGACCGAAGTGACGATCTCGCGCCGGCGTGTATGGTCGCTCAGCGACGCCCGGGTTATTCTTTTCCGGTTGATCGGCGAGCTCAAGGACTGGACAGCGCTGGATCATTACCTGCAGCGCTACCTTTCCGATCCCGCTGAGCGAACCACGGCGATCGCCAGTTCCTTTGCCGCCAGTCTCGAGATGGTGCGCGAAGGCAGGCTCGAGATCCGTCAGGACGGCGCGTTTCAACCAATCTTCATGCGACTGCCGCAAACGGCGGCTGTCAGCGCAGGGAGCAAGGCATGATCATGGATCCGGGGCAGGGCACGGCGCACATCATCGAGGCGGCCGCTGACGATCAACAGGAGAGCAGCAGCCGTTCGGATGCTCTCGACGCGCTCAAGGAGCGCGCGCTGCATGAGGCTGAACGGATAGCCGAGGCGCTGGTATTCGCCTCCAGCGAGCCGGTGGCGGAAAAACTGATCGCCGACAAGCTTCCCGAGGACACGCCCGTGCGCGAGGTGATGGCGCGGCTCTCCGAGCGCTATGCCGCGCGGGGCGTCAATCTGGTTCGTGTCAGCGATGCCTGGGCATTCCGCACGGCTGCAGATCTGGGCTTTCTGATCCGGCGGGACGAGACCGAAGCCAAGAAACTGTCGCGGGCGGGCCTCGAAGTGCTGTCGACGATTGCCTATCATCAGCCGGTGACGCGGGCCGAGATCGAGGATGTGCGCGGTGTGGCGACGTCCAAGGGCACGCTCGATGTGCTGCTGGAGACCGGCTGGGTGCGGATGCGCGGCCGCCGCCGCTCGCCTGGACGCCCGGTGACCTATGGCACGACAATGGCGTTTCTGGATCATTTCGGGCTTGAGGATCTGCGCGATCTGCCCGGTATGGATGAGCTCAAGGGAGCCGGCCTGCTATCTGGACGGGTGCCCTCGAACTTTCAACCGCCGTTGCCGAACTCCGGTGATGACTTCGCGGAGGATGAAGACCCGATCACTCAACTGGATTTGGAAGAGCTTGGTCTCTTGACACCGATGGGTGAAGCGGAGGACTAAGCATCCGGGCGCGTATGCTACGGGCCGGGTGTTGTTGACGACAAGGGTTGCTACAATCGCTACACAGCAGACAAGAGCGGCTATCGCGCGCAGGACTGCCGGCGTTACCTTCGCCGCGCGGCTGGCGTTTGAAGATGTTCACCATGCCTATGGTGATCTGCCGACGCTGCGTGGCGTGACGCTGGCGGCCGAGCCGGGTGAAGTGCTGTGTCTGCTCGGCCCCTCGGGTTCGGGAAAGACCACGCTGTTGAGACTGGCTGCCGGCATCGAGCCCCTGGAGCGGGGCCGGCTCTTGCTCAATGATCGCGAAATCGCCGGTCCGCAAACCAATCTGCCGCCGGAGCGCCGCGGGATCGGGCTCATGTTTCAGGACTTTGCGCTGTTTCCGCATCTGACGATCCTCGACAATGTCAAATTCGGTCTGACGGCGCTGTCATCGGCTGACGCCAAGCGCGAGGCTCTGGCGGCGCTCGACCGCGTCGGCATGGTTCACTATGCCGAGAACTATCCGCATGCGCTGTCGGGTGGCGAGCAGCAGCGCGTTGCGCTGGCGCGAGCACTGGCGCCGCGTCCGGCGGTGCTGTTGATGGATGAGCCGTTCTCGGGACTGGATTCGCGACTGAAGGACAGTGTCAGGGCGGAGACGCTGGCGATCCTGCGCGAAGCGCGGGCCACGGCAATCGTGGTGACCCATGATGCCGAAGAGGCGATGCGCATGGGCGACCGGATCGCCTTGCTCAAGGACGGTGCGCTGGTCCAGGTCGGAACCGCGGAAGATCTTTACCACCGGCCAGCCAATCTGTTTGCGGCCGGGTTCTTCTCCGAAATCAACGTGTTTGACAGCGTTGTCTCGGACGGGGTTGCACAAACACCGCTGGGTCCGGTTGCGGCAAAAGAATACAGGCATGGTTCTAACGTCTCGATTGCAATAAGGCTTCCAGGCGTTGAAGTTACGGAAACGCCTTGTGGTGTGTCGGCACGGATCGTGGCGCGGAGATTTCTCGGTGTGGAGGAGTTGGTGACAGTGGCAGTAGCGGGTGGCGAAAACCCGATTGACGCGCGCATTCGCGCAGGTCAATTGAGGGGTGGCGTCCGCGATGTATCGGTCACTGTCAACACCCGTGACATATTGGTGTTTGAAAGAAACGGTTAAACATCCTAAATCAGGGTGGAATGCATACAGGAGAGTATCATGGGTTCATTTAGTATCTGGCATTGGCTGATCGTTCTGGTCGTTGTCCTGCTTCTTTTCGGCCGCGGCAAGATTCCGGAGCTGATGGGCGACGTTGCCAAGGGCATCAAGAGCTTCAAGAAGGGTATGGGCGACGACGAAACCGCGCCTGAGACCAAGACTGTTGAAAGCAAGGCTGAAGAAGCCAAGGATCGTAGCTGATATCCCAATCCCGTTGCCCTGACGGGTGAGGAGACGTCTGAATGTTCGACATCGGTTGGCCAGAACTTCTGGTCGTAGCCATTGTGCTGATCGTCGTGGTTGGTCCAAAAGACCTGCCGCCCATGCTGCGCGCCTTCGGGCGAACTACCAAGAAACTCAGAGCCATGGCTTCCGAGTTTCGCGGCCAGTTCGACGATGCGCTACGGGAAGCGGAGCTTGACGATGTCAAGAAGACGTTTGATGACGCGCGCAAGCTCAATCCCATGCAGAACATTCGCGATGCCGTAAACCCGCTCAAGGATACGGCAAAGGATATCAAGGCGGATCTGGAAAAATCGGTCAAGACTCCATCTTCGACGGCTGAAGAGCCGCCGAAGATGGCTGCTCCTGATCCGGCGATGAAGCTTGATGATGGCCCGCCGACGTTCACGGAGAGCTGGCCGGCGACCAAGCCTGCCGAAACAGCGGCAAAACCTGACCCGAATGCACCTGCCGCAGACAAGACGCCTGCTGCAAAGCCTGCCTCGGCCAAGACAGCCAAGGCTCCGGCATCGGCACAGGCAAAGCCTGCTGCGGCCAAGACCACCAAGGCAGCGGCCTCTGCAAAAGCCAAGCCCGCGGCAGCCAAGACAGCTGCGGCGCCCAAGTCCGTCGCAGCTAAGTCTCCCGCTCCGAAATCTGCTGCAAAAGCCGCAACGCCCGCATCCAGGGCCAAGGCGCCTGCAAAGCCGGCTGCGGCCAAAAGTGCGCCTCGCGCCAAGAAACCTAAAGGCGAGGGCCAGGCGTGACCGACGATATCGATGACAAGCCGCAGCCGCTGATGACGCATCTGCTGGAACTGCGCAATCGCCTGATGTGGGCCATTGGCGCGTTCTTTCTCGCCTTCCTGCTGTGCTTCGCCTTCGCCAAGCCGCTGTTTAACATGCTGGTTCAGCCCTTTACCTGGGCGGTGGACTGGGCAGGAATGTCAGACCGCAAGATCGAGCTGATCTATACCGCGCCGCAGGAGTTCTTCTTCACCCAGATCAAGATCGGCATGTTCGGCGGTCTGGTGCTGGCGTTTCCGATGATCGCGGCGCAGGTCTACAAGTTCGTGGCACCGGGGCTTTACAAGAACGAGCGCGGGGCCTTCCTGCCGTTCCTGGTTGCCTCGCCGCTGTTGTTCCTGCTTGGCGCTGCCCTGGTGTATTTCTTCTTCACGCCGATGGTGATGTGGTTCTTCCTGTCGATGGAGCAGGTCGGCGGTACGGGTGAAGCCTCGATCATGCTGCTGCCCAAGGTGTCCGAGTATCTCGGGCTGATCATGACCCTGATCTTTGCCTTTGGGCTGGTGTTCCAGCTGCCGGTGGTGACCACGCTTTTGGCGCGCGTCGGGCTGGTGTCCAGCCAGGGCCTTGCAGACAAGCGCAAATACGCCATCGTCGCGGCGTTTGTCGCAGCCGCCATCCTGACACCGCCGGATCCGGTCTCCCAGATCGGGCTTGCGCTGCCTACCATCATTCTTTACGAGATTGCCATCTATTGCGCCCGACTCGTGGAGCGCCAGCGCGCTGCGAGAGCGGCCGTGGCGGAAGCCGAAGAAGCATCGGCGGCAGCCTCTGATCCCGAAGGGGACGCCTGAGCTCCGGTCTTGATTTTGCGCCGTGCCGTCTGACGGCACGGTTGCGGGTCTGGCGCTGCCAATCGAGTACCGGAACCAGCCATGCTTGACATCAAATGGATACGTGAGAACCCCGAAGCCCTTGACGCAGCGCTTGCAAAGCGCGGCGCCGAGGCGCAGGCGCAGCAGCTGATCGCGCTCGATGAAGCGCGGCGCAGCCATGTCGGCCAGCTGCAGGCGCTCCAGGAACGCCGCAATGCGGCCTCCAAGGAAATCGGCAAGGCGATGGCGTCCAAGGACCAGGCCAAGGCCGACAGCCTGAAGGCGGAAGTCGCGACCATCAAGGATGAGCTTCAGGCCGGTGAAGCCAAGGAGCGGGAGCTCGACGAAGCGCTCAAATATGCCTTGTCGGTGCTGCCCAACATCCCCCTCGACGACGTGCCGGTGGGCAAGGACGAAAGCGACAATGTCGAGGTCCGCGTCTCTGGCCTCAAACCGGATCTCGGGTTTGAGCCGAAAGAACATTTCGAGCTCGGCGAAGCGCTGGGGATGATGGATTTCGAGCGCGCGGCGAAGATGTCGGGTGCACGCTTCACCATCCTTTCAGGCGGCCTCGCACGGCTCGAGCGGGCGCTCGGCCAGTACATGCTCGATCTGCACACCGGTGAGCATGGGTACACCGAAGTCAATCCGCCGTTGATGGTCAATGATGCTGCGGCCTATGGCACCGACAAGTTGCCGAAATTCGGCGACGACCTGTTCAAGACCACCGACGGCCGCTGGCTGATCCCGACCGCGGAAGTGCCTTTGGCCTATATGGCGGCCGGCGAAATCATTGCCGAGGAAGAGTTGCCCAAGCGCTATGTGGCGCAGACAGCCTGTTTCCGCTCGGAAGCGGGTTCGGCTGGCCGTGACACGCGCGGCATGCTGCGCCAGCACCAGTTCACCAAGGTTGAACTGGTTTCGGTGACAACGCCGGAAACGTCGCTTGAAGAGCACGAGCGCATGACGACCAACGCGGAAGCCGTGCTCAAGGGTTTGGGGCTGCACTATCGCACCATCGTGTTGTGCACCGGCGACATGGGGTTTGGCGCGCGCAAGACCTACGACATCGAGGTCTGGCTGCCGGGTCAGAAGGCCTACCGTGAAATTTCATCCTGTTCGGTCTGTGGCGACTTTCAGGGACGCCGCATGAATGCGCGTTGCCGCAAGGCCGGCGACAAGGCAACGCGGTTCGTGCACACGCTGAACGGATCGGGCGTGGCTGTTGGCCGGGCGCTGATCGCGGTGATCGAAAATTATCAAAACGCCGACGGTTCGATAACCGTTCCAGACGTGCTCCAGCCCTATATGGGCGGGATCACCAGGATCGAAAAGGCGGCGTAATTCTTTCATTTCAGGAGTGCAGACCATGCGTATTCTCATCACCAATGACGACGGTATTCATGCCGAGGGACTTGAGGTGCTTGAGCGCATCGCACGGACGCTTTCAGACGATGTCTGGATCGTGGCGCCTGAAACCGACCAGAGTGGTCTGGCGCATTCGCTGACGCTTTCCGAGCCGTTGCGGTTGCGCAAGGTGCGTGACAAGACCTTTGCGCTGCGCGGCACGCCAACCGATTGCGTGATCATGGCGATCAAGAGCCTGATGGACGAAAAACCCGACCTGGTTCTGTCGGGCGTCAATGCAGGGCAAAACGTTGCCGATGACGTGACCTATTCGGGAACCGTCGCCGGTGCGATCGAAGGCACGTTGCTGGGCGTTCGCTCGATCGCCATCAGCCAGGCCTACAATCATGGTCGGATCATGCCGTGGGATGTGGTCGAGACGCATGCGCCGGAGCTGCTCAAGAAGCTGATCAAGATCGATCTGCCAGCGGGCACATTGCTCAACGCCAATTTCCCCAATTGCCCCGCCGACGAGGTCAAGGGCGTGGTTGTGACCGATCAGGGGCAAATGACGCACGGCCTGTCGATCGAAGAGCGCAAGGACGGTCGCGGTTTCCCGTATTTCTGGCTCAAATTCGGACGCCGGGATTTCTCGCCCGAAGCCAACAGCGACATCAAGGCGATCTCAAACGGCTATGTTTCGGTGACGCCGTTGAAGCTGGACCTGACCAATCATGCCGTGCAGGACCAGATCGCCAAAGCTCTGGAAGACTGAACCGTGAATGCGCGGCTGGCGGAGAAAGAGGGGTTCGCCGGGCTTTTCCTGCGCCTGAGGGCGGAAGGGCTGGCCGACAAGGCGTTGCTGACGGCACTCGAGCAGACGCCCCGCACCCTTTTCCTGTCGGCGGCCTACACCGACGCTGCCTATCAGGACCGGCTGGTGCCGATTGATTGCGGTGGCTTTGCAGAAAGCGCGGATCTTGTTGCTAGGCTGATCACCATGCTCTCCATAGAGCCCGGGCAGCGCGTGCTTGACCTGGGGACCGGAAGCGGTTTTCTGGCTGCTGTGGCGGCACGATTGGCCGAGCGCGTGGTCACGGTTGACCGCTACAAGACGCTGGTGCAGCTGGCACAGCAGCGCTTTGCCCATCTGGGTCTTGGCAATATCGTTTCGCGTCAGGCCGACGGGCTCAAGGGGGTGACCGGGGAGGGCAGTTTCGACCGGATCGTTGCAACCTGTGCTTTTGATGCCATGCCACGCCAGTTTGTCGATCAGCTGGCAACAGGCGGGATCATGCTCGCGCCGTTGCTGCAGGAAGACGGCCCGACGGTGATGATGCGACTGACAAAAATCGGCAGCCGGTTTGAACGCGAAGATCTTTTCGAGGTTCCTTACCGCGCTTTCATTCCCGGTGTCGCAGCCGCCTTGTAGGCCGAAAATTGCCACAAAATGCGCCGAATTCTGCGGTCTTAACTGATGAGTAACACTAACGCGCTTTAATCAACTCAATTGGTTTTGCGTTGATTGGGTAGTGTTATGCGTCTCAGACAGACTGTCGTTTCCGGCACATCGGTAACTCGTTTGCTCGGTGTCGCGCTGTTGGCAAGTTCGGCCGCCGCGTGCAGCTCGGATGCAAGCCGCTTTTCCTATCGAAACACGGATCAGTTGCTGACAGCTTCTGTTCCCCAGCCGGCTGCGGACACGCTCGCGCCGATGGGCAGCATCGGCGGCAATCCGGGCGCGGTGGCCGGTGGCTATCCCCAGGCTGCCTCCTATCCGCAAAACAACAGCTATCCGCAAGCGCCAAGCGCCAACCAGCAGGCGTTCCCGCAAGCTCCATCAGGGGTCTCGCAGGCGTTTCCTGGTGATTACCGGGCGCCGTCCCAGCAAGGCTATGATCCGACCTCGACCGGTTCCATTCCCGGAGCCGCTGCGCGGGTCGCGTCCTCTTCCTCGAACTTGATCACCAGTGGCGTGCAGCGGGTTTCTTCGGTTGCGCGCAGGGCCTTGCCCGCGAGCAAGCCTGCATCCCAGCCGGTCCAAACAGCTGCCGCGCCGGCGCTGGAGCCGATGGTTCGCTCAGCGGCGCCCGTAGCGCCTTCGCAAGCTTTTCCCGAGCGGCCACGTGAAATGTCAGCAGCCGTGCCGGTAAACCCGCGCTACCAGAATGCTGATCCGGTTCTGGCACCCGATCCGATTGTCACAGGTTCTGCCCCGCAAAGCGCGGGATGGACGACAACCGGTGCAACCCGGATCACGCTTGGTGAAGGCGAGACCATCTACAACCTGTCCAAGCGTTACGGCGTGCCGGCCTCCGAAATCATGAAGGCCAATGGTATCGAGGATGCGTCGCGGGTGGCGAGCGGGCGGCAATTGCTGATCCCGATCTATGTCTATTCGCGCCAGGCACCGGTCTCGGCACCGGACAACAATCCAAAGACCCGTGCCTCCAATTCCGGATCCGGAATGCGGGGCGAGGTCAAGCATGACCGGCTGCCGGTCCCCGCTCCTTCGCCGGTTCGCGATGTGGCGGTGTTGCCTGCGGCGCCATCGCTGCGCAATCCCGACAGGCAAGAGGTTGCCAGCCGGACAGTCAGCGAAACCGGGTCGAACTCCGGCCAGGCTACAGGCGGCGTCTACGTGGTCAAAGGCGGTGACACGCTGAGCAAGATCGCCCGTGGTCACGGTGTCAGCGTGGACGCGCTTAAAACTGCCAATGACCTGACCGGCAGCAACATCCGAATCGGTCAGTCGCTCACCATTCCTGGCGCGGCAGCTTCAAGGCTCGATCCGTCAACGACCGCGTCGGTTGAACAGACGCCAATGCCCAAGGTTTACACCCCGCCGGTGCAGTCGGGTGGAGACAGTGTTGCGGCCAAAACCAAGGGTGAAATCGCGGCGGTTGCGCCTGCGGCAACCGGCATCGACAAGTTCCGCTGGCCGGCCCGCGGCCAGGTCATCACCGGCTTCGGCAAGAGCGAAAACGGCAAGCGTAACGACGGGATCGACATTTCCATGCCGACCGGAACGCCGGTCAAGGCCGCCGAAAACGGTGTTGTGATCTATTCCGGCGACGGACTGAAGGAATACGGCAAGACGGTTCTGATCCGGCACGATGACGGGCTGGTGACGGTCTATGCCCACGCCGACAAACTCAACGTCTCCCGCGGTGACAAGGTGGCCCGTGGCCAGGTGATCGCCAATTCGGGAATGACCGGTGTCGCCAAGACCCCGCGGCTGCACTTCGAAGTGCGCAAGAATGCCTCACCGGTAGACCCGACCCAATATCTGGAATAGCGCCCCTCCAGGCGAAAGTGAAAAGGCCGGCACTTACGGGTGCCGGCCTTTTTTGTGTTTCATCGCCAATACCAGATCGGGTCAAAGCCTCTGGCCGTGGCGGCCCGCTAGATCCTGGATGAACTGCCAGGCAACGCGGCCGGACCGCGCGCCCCGCGTGGTGGCCCACTCAAGTGCCTGAGCCTGCAGATCTTCGGGTGTGATCTTGAGATCGAAGTGATCTGCATAGCCGGTGACCATTTCGAGATATTCGTCCTGGCTGCATTTGTGGAATCCGAGCCAGAGCCCGAAGCGGTCGGAGAGAGAGACTTTTTCTTCCACGGTTTCGCTGGGATTGATGGCAGTGGAGCGCTCGTTTTCGATCATGTCGCGCGGCAGCAGATGCCTCCGGTTGGAGGTGGCGTAAAGCACGACATTTTCCGGCCGGCCCTCGATGCCGCCGTCGAGTGCTGCCTTGAGCGACTTGTAGGCGGTGTCGTCATGATCGAAAGAGAGATCATCGCAAAACAGGATGAAACGGTCGTCGGAAGGCCTGAGGATGGCCATCAGTTCGGGCAGGGAGTTGATATCCTCCCGGTGTATTTCGATCAGTTTCAACGGAGCGATGGTCTCGGCTTCGGTGGCAAGTTCTGCATGGGCGGACTTGACCAGCGACGATTTTCCCATGCCGCGTGCGCCCCACAACAAGACATTGTTTGCCGGCAGTCCGCGGGCAAAGCGCCGGGTGTTGTCGACGAGGATATCCCGCACATGGTCGACACCCTTGATCAGGCCGATGTCGATGCGGTTGGGTTTGCCGACCGGGGCGAGGTGATGGGCCTCTGCATTCCAGACGAAACAGTCTGCGTCTTCGAAGTCGATAGCGGGACGGGGTGCGGGGGCAAGTGATTCCACCGCACGGGAAAGCCGTGCGAGTTCTGCGAGGATTTGCTGGGCGGTCTGATCTTGCATGTCTTTGTCCCGTGACTGTCTGATGCGCTGCTGCGATTGCCCGGCTGACGGTCCAATCGGAAATCGGCGCCGGTCTTCTTCTCCCCCCGCAGTTTGACGGGTGAACGGCAAAACTGTCGCTGCGAGAGGTGATGGAGAGCGGGTAGCATGGAGCGGCAATGCCGAAAAGCGGTTTAGAGTGGGAAATCAGCCGGGGACAGGCCATGTTTGCGTTGCAATCGGCTATCTTGCCACTATATTCCGCTCGACTGTTGGCGGCCCGTTTCCGGGGCTCCATGCTATATCTTCAAGGAGTTTTTCATGTTTGTAACCCCGGCCTATGCCCAGACCGCAGGCGGCGGCAGCGAGATCCTGATGTCGATCCTGCCGTTCCTGCTGATCTTCGTGATCATGTATTTTCTCATCATCCGCCCGCAGCGGACCCAGATGAAGAAGCGCGCGGAAATGCTCGCCAATGTTCGCCGTGGCGACCAGGTGGTGACCGGCGGCGGCATGGTTGCCAAGGTGACCAAGGTCATCGATGATGCCGAGCTGGAAGTCGAGATCGCCGACGGCGTCAAGGTTCGTCTGGTGCGCAGCCTGATCGCCGATGTTCGCGTCAAGGGCGAACCGGTCAAGGAATAGCCGCAAAATGCGGACAGGGCATGGTTCCTGTCCGCGATCCGGCACCGTGCATCCATTTCCCCATTTCGTCCCCGAGGATGAACCGAGAGCCCCATGCTTTATTTCTCCCGTTGGAAAACTACTCTCATCTGGCTAGCGGTGCTTGCCGGCGTGGTGTTCGCGTTCCCGAATGTTCTCAGCCAGCAACAGACCGAAGCTCTGCCGGACTGGGTGCCGTCCAAGCAGCTCACCCTCGGTCTCGATCTGCAGGGCGGTTCCTACATGCTGTTGCAGGTGGAACGCGAGGACATCATCAAGGACCGGTTGACCACAACGGTTGATGATGTACGGCGCCTGTTGCGCGAAGCGGGCATTGGTTACACAGGGCTTTCGGGCACTGGCCAGATGGTGCAGGTGCGGATCCGCGACGATGCCCGGGTGGAAGAAGCCAAGGAAATCCTTGCCGAGCTTTCCGAACCGGTGAGTGCAGGACTGTTCGGCGGCGGAACAGTGACGGAAGCGACCGTCGAGGAAATGCGGCCCGGACAGTTGCGTATTCTGCTGACGGATGAGGGCATTACCTACCGGGTGTCGTCTGCTGTGGCGCAGTCGATCGAAGTGGTGCGCAAGCGTATCGACGAGCTGGGTACGACCGAGCCGGTAATCCAGCGCCAGGGCGATGATCGAATTCTGGTTCAGGTTCCCGGGCTTGATGACCCCGAGCGGCTCAAGAACCTGCTCAATCAGACAGCCAAGCTGGCCTTCCGCATGGTCGATACGACGATGCCGGTGCAGGAAGCCATTCAGGGCCGTCCTCCGGCCAATTCGGAAGTTCTGTACACCACTGACGATCCGCCGATTCCGTATCTCATTCAGCGCACGGTTCTGGTCTCGGGCGAAAACCTGGTCGATGCGCAGGCCGGCTATGACCAGCGCACCAATGAACCGATCGTCAGCTTCCGCTTCGATTCGAAGGGCGGACAGCGCTTCGGCCAGGCCACGACCCAGTTTGTCGGTCTGCCATTTGCCATCGTGCTTGATGACCAGGTTGTTTCCGCTCCGGTGATCCGTGAGCCGATCCTGGGCGGTACAGGCCAGATTTCCGGCAATTTCGACGTGCAGAGCGCCAATGACCTTGCAATCCTGCTGCGTGCCGGCGCCCTGCCTGCCACGCTGACGGTGATCGAAGAGCGGACGGTCGGCCCCGGCCTTGGAGCCGACTCTGTGGCCGCGGGCGAAATCGCCGGCATCATCGGCGCGCTTCTGGTGCTGGGATTCATGTTCGTCGCTTACGGCATGCTCGGCTTCATCGCCAACCTGGCGCTGATTGCCAATGTCTGCATGATCATCGCGATCCTGACCATGCTGGGGGCGACACTGACCTTGCCGGGTATTGCCGGTATCGTGCTGACCGTCGGCATGGCGGTCGACTCCAACGTTCTGATCTACGAGCGCATTCGCGAGGAGCACAGGGCAGGGCGATCGCTGATCCAGGCGATCGACGCGGGCTTCTCCAAGGCTTTCGCAACCATCCTCGATGCCAACGTGACCACTCTGATCGCGGCCGTGATCCTGTTCTATCTCGGTACCGGCCCGGTTCGCGGTTTTGCCGTCACCCTGGCGGTTGGTATTGTCACGACGGTGTTCACAGCCTTCACCTTCACCCGCTGGATGGTGGCGGAATGGGTGCGCCGCAAGCGTCCCAAGGCCATGCCGAAGGGCGCGCTTGACGCGGTTATTCGCGATTTCACCTTCCGCTTCATGCGGATCCGCAAATTCACATTCGTTCTGTCGGCGGTGCTTTCACTGGCGGCGATGGGGCTGTTTGCCACGATCAACATGAATTACGGCATCGATTTCAAGGGTGGATCGATGATCGAGGTTCAGGCGAAGGATGGCAACGCTGACGTCGGCGATATCCGGGCGCGGATGTCGGAACTCAATCTCGGCGATGTCCAGGTGCAGGAGTTCGGTTCACCGCGGGAAGTCTTGATCCGGGTGCAGGCGCAGGGCGGCGGCGAGAACGCCGAACAGACCGTCATCACACTGGTCCGGGGCGAGCTCGAGGGCGATTACAATATTCGCCGGGTCGAGGTTGTCGGCCCGACCGTTTCGGGCGAATTGGCGCAGGCCGGCACGATCGCGGTGATCGCATCACTGCTGGCGATCCTGGTCTATATCTGGTTCCGCTTCGAATGGCAGTTTGCGCTCGGCGCGATCATCGCCACATTGCATGACGTTGTGCTGACCATCGGGATCTTCGTGGTCTCGGGAATCGAGTTCAACCTCTCCAGTATCGCGGCTGTGCTGACGATCGTCGGTTACTCGCTCAACGATACGGTGGTGGTCTATGACCGCGTGCGCGAGAACCTGAGGCGATACAAGAAACTGTCGCTGACCAACCTGCTCGATTTGTCGATCAACCAGATGCTGCCACGGACGATCCTGACATCCGTGACAACGCTGCTTGCACTGCTTGCGCTGTTCATTTTCGGCGGCGAAGTGATCCGGTCATTCACATTCGCAATGATCTTCGGTGTGGTCGTCGGTACCTACTCGTCGATCTTCATCGCGGCGCCGGTGCTGATCCTGTTCAAGCTGAGAGCGGACAATTTCCGGGTCGGCATGGATGCAGAAACCGAAGCAGAACCAGTGCCTGAGGGTGCGGATCAAAGCAGGGCCTGAGCATGGCCTCGGGAATCGAGATCCGCGCTGCGCATTTTCCAGGGCGTCCGCCCATAGACGCCTATGGAAACGGCGGTTTCCGCTTTGCCGACATGTCGCATCGCGGCTCCATCCTGTGTCTGCCGTCGGGCGTGCACGGTTGGGAGGTGACAGAGGACCAGCCGCTCGATTTGGAGCTGTTTTCGCGGGTTCTGGCTGAAGCGAAGGATATCGAGTTCCTGTTGCTCGGCACTGGTCCGTCGATCCGTCCGTTGCCGGCGGCGCTGAAGCAGGCCCTGCGGGAGGCCAACATCTCGTCAGATCCGATGAGCACGGGCGCGGCTGTGCGGACCTACAATGTGATGTTGTCGGAATCCCGTGCCGTTGCCGCTGCCCTGATCGCTGTCGAAGGGTGACACCAGTGTCCGACGCGGTGTTGTCAGATCAAAGCCGGTCTGAGTTGCTCGCGAGCCTGCGTGCGGCCGATATCGACCGCTATCTGGCTCTGCTGCTGATGCCTGCCGCTGTTCGTGACGATCTGCTGGTGCTGTTTCTGTTCAACGCTGAAATTGCGGCTGTCCGGGACAGGGTGCGTGAGGCCCTTCCGGGGGAAATGCGGCTGCAATGGTGGCGGGACATGGTTTCGGGTGAGCGGCGGGAGGAAGCGCAGGCGCATCCGGTCGCTTCGCCTTTGCTCGAGTTGATCGAGCGCCGCGCTCTTCCAGTCGAGCCGTTGACCGCCATGTGTGACGCGCGGATTTTCGATCTCTATGACGATCCTATGCCGGACCGGACCAGCTACGAGGGCTATGCCGGGGAGACCGCGTCTGCGCTGCTGCAGATGTCGGCCTTCGTGCTCGATCCGACCGCGGCTACGAGGACCAGCACCGCCAGCGGCCATGCGGGCGTCGCCCAGGCGGTTGCCGGGCATCTGATGATGTTGCCGATAACCCAGGCCCGGGGGCAGGTGTTCATCCCCGGCGATCTGCTGTCGGCGACCGGTCTTTCCAGGGACAGCTTCCTGGCCGGAGCGGACCGCGATCGCTCAGCCAATGCCATCCGTGCTTTTGCCGGATTCGGACGCGAGCATTTGGGCAAGGCCCGCGCAGCCCTTGCGGAGGTGCCGCCAGCCGTCAGGCCGGCCTACCTGCCGGTGGCCATGGTTGAAACAGTGCTCGACCGCGCCGAGAAAAAGGCTGCCGATTGCTTGTCCGAGACGGTGCGGTTGCCGCAATGGCGCCGGCAGTGGCAATTGTGGCGCGCCGCCCGCCGCGGCACATTCTGATTTCACCTCAGTCTGGAGCAAGCTTTCCGGGTCTTGATCAGGATTGCCGGCTTCCGTGTCCACGCCTTGCGCACGGCCGGGATGCGCGGCATAGTCACGTCAGGTTGACGCGGACGGGAGCTACGTCAAGCGGAGGGAATGGATGAGTCTTGGTGCCTTGATAGTCGTGGTGGCCTTTGCGGTGACACTGCTGATCGGCGTGGTCCACTATACCGGAGGTTCGCGCACCAAGGGTGGCCGTGACCATGGCGAGGTCATTCTGGAGTTTGCGCGCGCCTATCCGGGCGAGGCGATCCGCTCGGTAACGATGACCAAGGACGGCAATGCCAGCTTTCTGCGGCTGGCCGACGGCAAGACCGGTTTCATACAATCGATGGGCCGACACCAGGTGGCGCGTTTGATCCTGCCGGGCGATGTCAGCGTGCAGCCTGTCGAGGAACAGCCCGGCCTGCATATCGAATTTCACGAATCAACGCTCAAGGGCGGCGACTACATCTTTGCCTCGGCAGAGGATGCGGCGGAAGTCTCCTTGTGGCTGTGCGGCAGCTTTGCGCTGGCCAGCCCGGATTTCGATGCGCCAGAAGGGGGTGAGAATGCCTGATCTCAAGGATTTCCCGGATGTCACCCAGCTGGCAATCCCGTTCTTCGTCGTTGCCATCCTGATCGAACTGTTTGTCATCCGCTACCTCAAGGGCCGCGGCGACTATGAGACGCGAGACACGACCACGTCATTGCTCATGGGAGTGGGCAACGTGGCTTCAGGACTGCTGCTGGGTTTCGTTGCCTTCGGCGTGCTGATGTGGGCGTGGCAGTACCGGATTACCGACCTCGGGACATCCTGGGCGGTGATTGCGCTCTGCTTTGTTGTCGATGACCTCAGGTACTACTGGTATCACCGCATTGCGCATCGATGCCGCTGGGTCTGGGCGGAGCACGTGATCCACCATTCCTCGCAGCACTACAATCTCTCCACGGCTCTGAGGCAAAGCTGGACCGGGACGTTTACCGGCATGTTCATCCTCAGGATTCCGCTGGCACTGCTCGGGTTCCACCCGCTGCTGCTGCTGTTTGTCGGCGGTCTCAACCTGGTCTACCAGTTCTGGATCCACACCGAGACAATCGGCCGGATGTGGCGGCCGATCGAGTGGATCTTCAACACGCCGTCGCACCACCGCGTGCATCACGCCACCAACCCGCGCTATCTCGATTCCAACTATGCCGGCACGCTGATCATCTGGGACCGGATGTTCGGCACCTTCGTGCCGGAACAGGACGAGGACATGCCGCGCTACGGCATCGTCAAGAACATCGGCACCTTCAACCCGATACGGGTGGCGTTTCACGAGTGGATCGACATGTTTCGCGATGCCGCGCGGCCTGGGCTTACGCTGAGGCAGCGGCTTGGCTATCTGTTTGCGCCTCCGGGCTGGAGTCATGACGGATCGCGCAAGGGCTCGGAGGCGCTGAAGGCCGACTACGTGGCGCGCAATCCCGGTGCGGCCGGCACGCCGGGATTGCCGGGGTCGGAACCGCTCGACGGTCGGCAGCCGGTGGCGCCGGCGGAGTAGTCTCAGCGCGCTATCGCCAAGCAGGAGTGCCCTGAAGCCGTGCGGGCAGCGAGATCACTGTGTTGCAGACGCGTGATCTTGCTTACATGGTCAGGCGCACGGAGAGGATTTCGCCGGCGATGTTCTGGAAGACCTCGTCGAGCTTGCTCGAATCCGTGATGGCAACGGCATTCTTGGCCTTGCTGGCACAGGCAACGAGCCCGTCACGGGTGCTGGCATTGGGCACGTCGACGCCGACCGTGAAGATTTCGATGCTCTCTGCCTTTGCGTTGTCGCAAGCCCTGGTCATCAAGCGGTCGGCATAGGTGCCGTCCTTGCCATTGTGGTGGGGATAGCTTGGGGACAGGGTGTTGGAGCCGTCGGTCATGACAATCATGAATTTGCGCACGTCCCTGGAGTAGGCCTTGCCTTCGGTAAACGGCGCCTGCGGCGACAATACGCGCCAGCCCCACATGATCCCGGCAGGGATGTAGGTATCGTACTGGGCGTTCATGTCGGTGACGGCCTTGCGGATCGCGGTGAAGTTGTCGGTCAGGGTCAGCAGCGGCGTGCTGCAGCGCTGGTTCATCAGGCCCGGAATGCGTCGGTCCGGCCGCGTGTCCGTGACGTCCAGCGGCGCATCGCGGGAGCCGACACAACCGTACCAGCGAATGTTGGTCGTCCGGTCGCTGCAGACTGTCTCCTCGGGGCCATAGGTGTAGCTGGTGCACACTTCCCGGGTTCGTGTAGTGGGAACGCCGTCATTCGTCCCGGTTGTGGTCTCGGTTCTGCAGCCGGATTTGCCGGTGACGGGTTTTCGCTTGTAGCAGACATTCTCGGTGCTGGAGCTGTCCGGATCGACATCGAGCCAGCTGGCATCGCGATGCTGGGTACCGACATTGACATAGCGCGAAAACGGCACAAGAGCGATCTTGACGTCGAGATCCTGTTCGTCTTCGAAGGTCTTGATCAGTGCATTGGTTGCAGTCTTGAGGTCGCTCAGCTTCCGCCCGACCATGGAGTAGGTGTTGTCGAGGACAAGTGCGATCTCGACACTCTGGCCACCGGGACGCTGGGCCTGGGCGCTGACGGCAACCTCGAGAACATCGAGCCTGAAGATTCGGGCAAATGTGCTTGGCAGCTGACCGCTGACAGACATTGTCACTTGGCCTTCGGCGTTGAGATCGAAGCCGGTGATCTTGAGTTCGTCGCGGGTGTCTGCATCGACATTGGCCAGCAGCACCTTTTCGGCGACCGCGCGCAGATCACCTTCAGCCGACTTCCCCGATGAGGCGGCGGCGAGAACGGCAGCATCGACCGCGTTCTGGATATTGCTGCGCTGGCCGGCGGCATTGACATAGTCAACCGCCAGGGCAGCTGCGCCGAACAGCGGAATGCTCAGCAAGGCGGCGATCATGCCGAAATTTCCGGAGCGGTTGGTGGCGAAGGTTTTCAACATGACAGTTCTTCCCATGGACCGGTGCAATCTGATCGGGCCACGCCTCAATGGGCGTCAGCTCATGCAACGCCGGGAAGATAACGTGTCGCGGTTAGCAGATTTCTAAACTGTCCGCGCAAATACCACTGATATGCCGTTTTAGCGCTATTCGGCGGCCTGCTGGACCCCGGAATTGCCAAGCCAGGCCGCGAAATCCGCCAGGGCCCGCCGGGCCATCGCCTGTTTCTTGGCCTTGGCCTTGTCCTTGCCGCGGAAACGGCCTCCGCCCTCGGGCTTGACGATGGCGCCCGGTTCGAGCGGCGGAAACAGCCCGAAGTTGACATTCATCGGCTGGAACGAGCGCTTGCCGGGTTCGTCATGGCTGACCAGGTGGCCGCCGGTGATGTGGTTGAGCAGCGCGCCGAAGGCGGATGTCAGCGGCGGCGGCGTCAGCTCTTCCCCGAGCCGCTCGGCTGCGGCAAAGCGGCCTGCGAGCAGGCCCATGGCAGCGCTCTCGACATAGCCCTCGCAGCCGGTGATCTGACCTGCAAAGCGCAGACCCGGACGGCTCTTGAGCTGCAGCTTGCCATCGAGAAGCAGCGGCGAATTGAGATAGGTGTTGCGATGCAATCCGCCCAGCCGGGCGAATTCGGCGTTCTGAAGCCCGGGAATCATGCGGATGATCTCCGCCTGGGCACCATATTTGAGCTTGGTCTGGAATCCGACCATGTTGTAGAGCGTGCCCAGTGCATTGTCCTGGCGCAGCTGCACCACGGCATAGGCCTTTTCGTCGGGCTTGTGCGCATTGGTCAGGCCCATCGGCTTCATCGGCCCGTGGCGCAGGGTTTCGCGGCCGCGCTCGGCCATGATCTCGATCGGCAGGCAGCCGTCGAAATAGGGCGTGCCTTCCCACTCCTTGAACCCGGTGGTGTCACCGGCAATCAGCGCATCGATGAAGGCGTCATACTGCTCCTTGTCCATCGGGCAGTTGATGTAGTCTCGTCCGGTACCGCCGGGGCCAACCTTGTCGTATCGCGACTGAAACCAGCAGATCGACATGTCTATCGAATCGGTGTGGATGATCGGGGCAATGGCGTCAAAGAAGGCCAGTGCATCCTGACCGGTTTCGGTGCTGATTGCTTCGGCCAGGCCCGGCGCGGTCAAAGGGCCGGTTGCTATGATGGTCTGGTCCCATTCCGCCGGCGGCAGCCCGGTGATTTCTTCGCGGACAATGGTAATCAGAGGCTCGGCGGCAATGGCATCAGTGACGGCCTGTGCAAACCCCTCGCGGTCGACCGCCAGGGCGCCACCGGCAGGCACCTGGTTCTTGTCGGCGCAGGACATGATCAGCGAACCCGCCAGGCGCATTTCCGCGTGAATGACGCCAACGGCATTGTTTTCCGCATCATCGGAGCGGAAGGAATTGGAGCAGACCAGTTCAGCGAGGCTGTCGGTCTTGTGGGCTTCGGTGCCGCGGACCGGACGCATCTCGTGCAGAAATACGGGCACGCCGCTCCGGGCGATCTGCCAGGCTGCTTCGGAACCAGCAAGGCCGCCGCCGATGACGTGGATGGGAGAGTGGGAAGAAGAGGTCTTGGTCATGACGTCCGTTTATCACGGGCGCGATCCCGTCTCAAAGATGTTTTATCCGGCTGCAAAACGAAAACGGCGCCCCAGGGGACGCCGCAACGAACGGTCATTACGGATGTGATTAGCGGGTACGAAGGCCGCGGGCCACATTGTCGATGTCGAAACGGGTCAGGCCGATGTCGGCCAGGGTTTCGTTGGACAGGTTTGCAAGCTGCTGTGCGGTCTGGCGAGACTTCATCCAGCTGCGGGCTCTGCTGAGAATTTTCATGGCAGTCTCCTAGGGTGTGCCCGATACGGGCGGTGATGTCGAAATAATCATTCTGATGCCTGTCATATAGGCGTTTGCCACTCATTTGTGCAGCGCAATAATCGCAGCCCAGATATGCGCGGCCGGAATGGCTCGATTAGGGCTTCGTCAATCTTTGAAGATGCCGTGAAAACAGGCATTCGTTCGATCGCCGGTTTCCGGTGATCTGGAGCCGGACTTGTTGGCTCGGTAGGCACCAACAGGGCGGGGCGCGATTGCTGCGGCAAAAACATCCGGGATACCCAATCCCAAAACAGAAACAGCGCCCTGTTGCCAGGGCGCCGTTTTGAATGTCCGGTTCGGTGAACCGGGCAGAGGTCTTCAGTTCTTACTGGCCGGGACGGCGAGCAACGAACGGGATGTCACCGCGGGAAATGCCGAGGTCGTTGAGTTCGCGTTCGGACATGCGGGACAGTTCGTTGACGGTATTGCGGTAGTCGCGCCAGTCTTTGTAAGCCTTACGGAAGTTCATGGTCTTTTCCTTTCAATGTGGCGCTGATGGTGATCAGTGCGCCGCGTTTCATTGATCCTGATATAGGAGATTACAATCGATTTGTGCAGTGCAAAAAATCGCAAAGGAGCCATGCGAAATCTGCAATGCGACTTAACAAACCCTTGCGAGTTATGGCTGAATCGCATGTGTCGCGGCGCGGTCTCCCACTGATGCAAGCCCTGCGGAAGCTTTCCAGGCGAGCTAGTCTGATGCGGATCTGGCGTGGGAGAGCGGTGTCGGCGCAGCTGCTGGAGGATCAACCAGGGCGCTGGACAAAAAAATAACGCTCACCGGGGGAGGAGGATCCGGTGAGCGTCATTTTGGGAGACTGATGCTCGGGAGGAGGATGAACACCAGTCACATCGAAGCGGCTTTTTGGGAGGAGGAGGAGGCCGCTCCGAATTCTTGAATTTCTTACAGGGCGCGCCGTGCAGCGAATGGGATATCGCTTCGTGACATGCCGATGTCGCTCAACTCGCGTTCGGAAAGCCGGTTCAGCTCGACGCATGTTTCGCGATATTTCCGCCAGCTGGCGAAGGAGTTGATCAGTTTCATCGATGTCATCCTCTGTCCCGCTGTTGTTCGGCTCACCACCGTGGCGTTCCGATGATTTGAATATAGGGTCATTCAATCGATTTGTGCAGTGCAATATCATCATGGAAGCTATTCCGAGATTGCATGGCTGGGCAAGGAATCGACCTGGTTTGCCTCATAGCTGTGCAAATTCGTGATATTGCGGGTGCAGGGTGCCTGTTATGCCATCGTTGGCCCGTATCGACCGCTGATGTAATCTGCGGCCGGACCAGTTCAAGGGAAGAATCGCATCATGCTGCGAAGATATTTGGCACGGGAGATTGACCAGTGGGTCGCAAACGGCTTGCTTGATGCCGCGCAGGCCAAGGCGCTGCTTGAGGACCACGACAGTCGTCATACTGGATACAGCCTCTCGAGCGTGCTGGCGGTCCTGGCGGCGGTGCTTTTTGGTGCGGCTGTCATCGCGCTCGTGGCAGCCAACTGGGAATTGATCGCCCGCCCGCTGCGGGTGGCGATGATCTTTGTCTTTATAATAGGGGGGCTGTCAGGAGCGACATTTGCGGTCCTCCGGAACGCCCACTGGATCGCCGAGGCACTGCTGGTGTTTACGCTTTTGTGTTTTGGCGCCGGGGTTGCCCTTGTCGGGCAGATGTATCATCTCAGCGGCGACGAGGCGGCTTTCATGCTGAGCTGGACCATCGGCGCGCTCGTCGTGTCGGTCACGTATACCTCGCCTATGGCTGCGATCAGCGCAGGCTTGCTGGCTCTTGGCTACCTGTTCACCGTGTCGGACGGGCTGGGAATCTTCAGTTCCTGGCATGGTCCTGACCTGGCAGGCTATATCGTGGCTCTGGTTGTCACGGCCGCGGTGGGTGTAGCCGCTTGGCGGTCCCGGTCGGTCATGGCCGGACACCTTGGCGCAGTCATGCTGCTTTGCGCGGTGGTCTGGATCGCCGAGGAGGCAACAGAGCTGAACCCGAGCTACCTGGTGGCTGCAATCGGTGCCGTGGCGTTTGCCGCCGGATCGCTGATGCCGCTGCAGTCAGATGCTCCGTTTTCAAGGCATGGGACCCTGTCAGCCTATGGAGCCGTGCTTCTGCTTGGCGGTCTCGGGATGGTACAGGCAGATGCCGAGATCACCAGCCTGCCCGGGATCATGGCATTTGCAGCGCTGGTGCTGGGAACCAGTGTCGGCGTGCTGGTGGTGGCGGGTGGGGAGAACCGGTTGATTCGGCGCTTCGCCTATTTCGCCTTCAGCTGCGAGACCATCTATATCCTTGGCGAAACGCTTGGATCATTGCTTGGCAGCGCAAGCTTCCTGTTCTTCGGCGGGCTGGTTCTGGCAGTTATGGCCTTTGCCATGATGCGCCTCGAGAAGAGGTTCAAGAAGGAAGGGATCCAGACATGAAGGCGCTTGGGCAATTGCTGCGGCGTGAGATCCACCCATTCTTGGCGCTTCTGGTCGCAACCATCGTGCTGGTGGGGTTGCCCGGATGGATGATTCTCGATCGAGCCGCGATCTTGCGGGAGGGCACCGAAATCGTCCTCAAGACGGCGCCGGTTGATCCGAGAGACCTGATGCGCGGGGACTATGTGCGGCTGCGCTATGAGGCGATATCCAGTGTCGACGGTTCCCTGTTTGAAGGCGACCTGCCGGCGCATGACAGGCCGGTGAAGCTCTGGCTGACGCTGCACCCCGGCGAAGACGGTCTGGCTGCGGTCAAGGCCGTGAGCGTGAACAAGCCTGTCGATCGTGCGCCTGGAGAGGTCTTTCTCAGGAGCAAGCCGACCAGGTGGACCCGCTTAGGTTCTTCGCAAGCCGTGGCTGGCCAGCTTTCTCTCCGTTTCGGGATTGAACGTTATTATGTGCCGGAAGGTGAGGGGCTCGAGATCGAAGCCGCCCGCAACGCTGAGCGGACGACGGTCGCGGTGCGCATATCGGAGAAGGGGGAGGCGCAGATTGCCCGCATCATGATCGACGGAGAAGCGCTTTACGAAGAACCGCTCTACTGAAAAGCCGGCTACAAATTTGCCCGGCCCGGCATGCAATCGTACAATCCATGCCTTATCCGGTGATTTTTCCTTTGATCACTGCCAATCGGGTGATATAGAGCGACCGCGTTCAGGGTCGCCTCGCGCGAGCGTGGTTTTGCGGCCCTAAAGGCGGGTATGGTGAAATTGGTAGACACGCCAGATTTAGGTTCTGGTGCCGTAAGGCGTGGGAGTTCAAGTCTCTCTACCCGCACCAAATTACAGTCCGGTTCGATCGCCACAGGGCGTGGGATGACAGGGCGAGCACGAAGGCGTTCAGTCGGTTGATCCGGTCTGGGGCTTATAATGAAGAAAGCCACAAGCGACGCCGGAACACCGGCCCAGTCGCGGGGCCAACCCGAACGGTCGCAGTCGCGAGGAAATGAAGGTTTGAACATGCAGGTTACCGAAACGCTTGCCGAAGGGCTGAAGCGCGAATTGAAGGTTGTCGTTCCCGCTGCGGACATGGCAGCGCAGATGAACGAGAAGCTTGCCGAAGCCAAGGGCAAGATGCAGATCAAGGGCTTCCGCCCCGGCAAGGTGCCGATCTCGCATCTGAAAAAGATGTACGGCAAGTCGATCATGGCCCAGCTGGTCAATGAAATGATCCAGGAAAAGCCGACGGCGATCCTGGCCGAGCGTGGCGAACGTTCCGCTACCCAGCCCGAAATCACCATGACCGAAGACGAAAAGGAAGCTGATGCTATCCTCAACGGTGATGCCGATTTCGAATTCAACATTGCCTATGAAGTCATTCCGGCTTTTGACCTCGCCGACATGTCGAAGGTCAAGGTTGTCCGTGAGGTTGTCGAGGTTCCGGCCGAAGAAGTCGAGGAGCAGGTGCTTCGCGTGGCTGAAAACAGCCGCACATTCGAGCCCAAGTCCGGCAAGGCCGCCGATGGCGACAAGGTGACGATCGATTACCTCGGCAAGGTCGACGGCGAGCCTTTCGAAGGCGGCGCGGACCAGGATGCCGAGCTGGTGATCGGCTCGAACCGGTTCATTCCCGGCTTCGAAGAACAGCTGATCGGTCTCAAGGAAGGCGACGAGAAGGTGATCACGGTCACATTCCCGGCCGACTACCAGGCAGCCCATCTTGCCGGCAAGGAAGCCACTTTCGACATCAAGGTGAAGTCGATTGCCGCACCTGGCGAGCTGGAAATCAACGACGAGCTGGCCAAGACGCTTGGTCTGGATTCGGCGGACAAGCTGCGCGAAATCGTGCGTTCGCAGATCGAAGACCAGTATGGCCAGGTAACGCGTCAGAAGCTGAAGCGGCAGATCCTCGATCAGCTCGACGAAGCGCACAAGTTCGATACGCCTTCCAAGCTGGTTGACGCCGAGTTCGAAAGCATCTGGCGCCAGATCAACCAGGAACTCTCGGACAACGGCAAGACCTTCGCCGACGAGGACACCACCGAGGAAGCTGCGCGCGAAGAGTACCGCACGCTGGCAGAGCGCCGCGTCCGTCTCGGACTGGTGCTTTCCAAGATCGGCGAAGAAGCCGGTGTCGAGGTCAGTGATGACGAACTGCAGCGCTCGCTGTTCGAGCAGGTCCGCAAGTTCCCGGGTCAGGAACAGGAAATCTACGAATATTTCCAGAAGACTCCCGGCGCTGTCGCCTCGCTGCGCGCTCCGATCTTCGAAGAAAAGACCATCGATCACCTGATGACCATGATCGACGTGACGGACAAGACGGTGACCAAGGATGAGCTGATGGCTGAAGACGAGGCGGAAGCCTCTGAAAAGCCGGCAGCGAAGAAAAAGGCGCCTGCCAAGAAGAAGGCCGCCAAGAAGGACGACACTGCGGCTGAATAAGCCATAGTCCAGACAAACAGAGTTGAAAACGCCGGGGCTTTGCTCCGGCGTTTTGCGTTTGGATGCTTTGGAATTCATTGGCTTTTCGCCGTCTGCAGTCGTCGCCGACGGGCGGTGAATGAGGCCGCAGGCCAAATGAGATCAGACGCAATCACCAGCTCGGACTGTCGATTTCAACCTGCGGTAAGGTTCAGGTTTTACTCATTCTGAGGTTGACTCAGGTTGTTTTGTAAAAGATAACACCAGAAATAATCCTTAACAAAAGCAAGTATACAAAACTTAGGTGTGCTTGGATGTGCGTGGTGGATCGTATGGATGGTGTTTTATAGAGGCAGGATTGTGTAACAGGTTTTGTCTCAATTTCGGCTTATCTTTAGACGTCATCTTCCTACGCCTCTCAAAAGAGGTATGTATTCAGTGTGGCGCATGAGTCGGCAGCAAGATGCATATTGTAAGCTAGGCTCTTGTTGTGTCGTGAAGTTGAGTTCAGGCGGGACTCTCGTGAACAGGTAATTCCCGGGCGCAAATGGGGCTCTCGGCCGGGTTTTGGTCAAGTAATCAGTCGCTTTGATTACAGATGACATGTTTGGTGCTGGGGAGCTTCCATGGGTATTCTTATTACATGTTGTCCCGTTGGCGGCGCTGCTCGCTCGTGGTGTCCAGACCTGGCGAGACGCCTGCTTTCGCTGATACTCACCCTGATACTTGCTGCGCTATGCTGGTCTGTGCCGGTGCACGAGGCCAAAGCGCAAGCAGTCACAGCCACTTGCCCTCAATTGGCGCCAGACGATCTGGTGTTCCTCAGACCGGACGTCAATACCTGCGCTGACGGTGCAGACCACAACCCGAATGTGATCATTTATAACAATATCGGTGATCCCTGGGGGTATGGCACTTCCGGTTTTCTGTTCGGTGCAGAGCCGGGAGCGGGGTTGAGCAATGTTTATTACAATAACGGCTCGGGAAATGTGACAATTCCGATTGTGGAATCGGGGACAGGTGTTGTTTCCCCTTGCGCAGTGAATGCCGCGTGCAGCGTGACACTGTATTTCACCTATAACGGCACGGAATACTCGGTCGGGCTATCCACTTCAGCCGGTTCGAACCTTATTCCTGCGACCTCTCCACCTTCCGTGGTTGTTTCCGATTCGACAGCGCCCACCATCACCTCTGTCGTGCGGCAGAACCCTGCCAGTGCAACCACATCGGCCGACACTCTGGTGTTTCGCGTGACATTCGATGAGGATGTTCAGGGTGTCGACGCTGCAGATTTCGATGCCAGCGGAACAACCGGGGATGCAACCAGCGTGGCTACGGTCTCTGCTTCCGTTTATGACGTGACCGTTTCAGGCGGAGATCTGGCCAGCTACAATGGCACTGTGGGTCTTACCTTCAATGCGGGGCAGAATATCGAGGACCTCGCAAACAATGCCCTGGCAAACACCACGCCCGCTAGCAATCAGACCTACACGGTAACGAATGTACCGGAGATCTCCGTCTCTTCGGTTGCTGTCACAGGCAATGCGGTCTCCGACAATGCCAGCCACACGATCACGGCCAGCCAGGCCGCCGCAGTCGCCACGACAATCAGCTATACAATCAGCAACAGCGGAACTGCCACGCTTTCGCTGACCGAGCCGGTCGCGGCCGCGTCTGCGACCAATGTCACGATCAACAGTTTTACGCTTGGCTCGTCATCGCTCGCAGGCGGGGCCAGTACGACCCTGGTGGTGAACTATACTCCGACGCTCGCAGGCTCCTTCGGGTTTGAATTCGACCTTGTGAACGGGGATGCGGACGAAAATCCTTTTGATTTTGTCGCCAGCGGCACCGCGACCGGCTCGCCGGAAATCTCGGTTTCCGCCGATATCGGCGGAGCGGTGGCGGATGGCGGCACCAACGCGCAAGGGGCGCAGGTTGCCGGGTCAGCGGTGACCGTGACTTATACGGTGACCAATTCGGGCACCGATGATCTGACGATCGCCACGGCAGCTTCTTCGGCTACCAGCAACGTGACGGTGAATTCGATCGGCGCGCCGGGCTCCACCACGATTGCCAGCAGTGGCGCGACAACCACGTTCCAGGTGCAATACACGCCGACACTGGCCGGAGCCTTCTCGTTCGGTCTGAGCTTCGTCAATGATGACGGCGACGAGAATCCGTTCAATTTCACCGTCTC